>OKWQ01000032.1_pt1 | contig 219062 bp, 203 predicted proteins | sample 1607071 | NCBI WGS metagenome assembly OKWQ01 (sample SAMN07501039, study PRJEB24779) | human gut metagenome
CTCGACTTGCATGTGTTAGGCACGCCGCCAGCGTTCATCCTGAGCCAGGATCAAACTCTCATAAAAAAGTTGTCCATCGCTCAGACTAATCATTATCTGAATATCTGGCTTGGTTTGTTTGTTGTTTCAGTTTAATTCTTAAAGAATTAATTTATTGTTAACCTACTGTTTAATTTTCAAAGTTCTTTGTTTCAACTTCTTCATCTTACCAAAGTTGTTTTTATTTGTCAACACTTTATTTAATTTGTTGATTATTAAATAATTAAGTGTTTTGTCTTTTTTCGAAGACAAGTATAAGTCTATCATTATTAAAATATATTGTCAACATATTTTAATATTTTTATTATTTGTTTTTTTCATATAATTATTCCTTATAAATACTTATTTTTATAAAGAATAATTATATGTACATAAAAAGACTGCAAGATAAATCAAGCAGTCTTTCATATTTTATAATATAACCTTAGTTATAACAAGAATATGGCAACTATAGTTGTTACTACAAATCCTATCATAATAGGTATAAAGTTTCTTTTACCTAATTCTATTGGACTAACTCCACAAATAGCTGCTGCTGCAACAAGTGACCACGGAACTAAACATCCGCCCCCTACCCATATAGCTGCTATTTGACCCAACGCTGTAAGAACCGCTACATTCGCATGAATTGCATTACCAAATACTAAAGCTAAGGAACCTGCCAATGACATCCCTGAGAACCCAGACCCATCAAGTCCTGTGATACCACCAACTATTGTTTCAATTCCTGCCGCTGCCACTTTATTAAATGGCACAGCATTTGATAAAGCCATACCAATATCCGATAATAAGCCTTGAGATCCTTTTGCTAAAACATCTCCAAATACTGTTGTTACTGATGCGTCTCCCAAATAGAAAAATGCTGCTATTGGTATTATTATTGCAAAAATACTTATAGCAAAACCAAATCCATGAATTATATGCTGACCTACTTTATCTAAACATTCTTTAGGACTACTTAATGCGTTTACAAAAACTAATAGCGCTACAGATGTTCCTCCAAGTAAGGCCGTTGCATCTCCTCCTTTTAAGTTAAACATATACATTCCCACTATATCTAATATGAAAGCTACTGCTACAACAAACACAGAAAGTTTTGCTTTTGGTCCAACTTCTTTAATTTCTACTTCCGACTCTCTAGCCACTGCTAACTCTTGATCAAACATACCTCTTTTCATATCTCTTCTTAACATATAAAATGCTACAGCTATGGTTACTATTGCCATGGTCCAATACAGTGGCATACCTTCTATAATTACTGACTGTACCGGTATACCCGCTGCACCCGCAGTTATACTTGGAGCCCCCTGAATTACGAAGTCCGTAGACAAGGCCAATCCATGACCAAATAAGTTAATAGCTACAGCTAACCCCATAGCTGGTAATCCTGATCGAATTGCTATTGGTAGGAATATTGCACCTATTAATGCACAGGCTGGAGATGGCCAGAAAAACCACGACATTAATAGCATTGCTACACCTGAAACAAAAAATGCTGTTGTAGGGTTTTTTATTACTTTTGCAAATGGCTTTACCATAAAATCTATGGCGTGATTTTCTTCTAGTGCTTTAGATAGGGCCACCATAATACCTATAATTAGTATTATTCCTCCCAGTTCATTAAGCGCTACAACAAATGAATTAAAAACTCCATTTAGTGCTCCTACAAAGTTTTTCGTAAAGAATAATCCTAGGAAAAATATGCCCAGTACACAAGGTACTACGCTTTCTTTTTTCAAAATCATAGTAATCAAGATTATTACCATGAAAATGATGTAGATGTAATGCGCGCCTGTCAAAACCATAATAAATTTCCCCTTTTCCACGATAAGATAATAATATTATATGTTTTATCAAAATAAAGTGTTCTTAACATATTCATTCACTTATTTATATAAGTCTTTAATTTTCGTCATATTGTATAAATAAATTTGTTGTTTATTATTTAAAAATATACAATTTAACACTGAAAAGAAGGAATATTTCATATATCTCAGAATATAATTTATGGTTGACGTAAAATTTTAAAATAAAAATACAAATGATATGACTATTTTAAATTATTTTTGTTATAATCTTTTTATCATTATTTAATAGGGGGACTTTATGAAAAGGGAATTTCAAGTTAGCTATAAAAAAGAAATCCTTCGATTCGCCTTACTATTGGGAGAGCAAATGCTTATTAACGGTGCAGAAACTGCTAGAGTTGAAGATAGTGTCCTAAGAGTTTGTAAATCAAGGGGATTTAAACATGTCAATGTTTTTACTACACCAACTTGTGTAATAATATCAGACGAAAAATTTGATGGTCTTACATTTATGAAGACTATCTCCAAAAGAACTATTAACCTTACCAAAATAGATAGATTAAATGATATATCTAGAGATTTTGTTCAAAATGAAGATCTGGATCCACTAGAAGCTATTGGTAGGTTAAGAGAAGTTGATGCAGTAAGAGATTATAACCAATTTGTTTATTTCATTGGTACTGCAATGGCTTCCGCATCATTTGCATACTTAATAGGTGGTACTAGTGTTTTAGATTTTGTACTTACATTACTGATAGCTACCATAGGAGTTATTATTTATAACAAAACACTAAAACTAAACCAAATACCTTTTTTTGCAACACTAATAAGTTCCTTTTCCATAGCTGTTTTTGGTAATTTATTAGTTCAATACGGTATAATTGTAAATTCTACCTCACTAGTGGTTGGTTCTATCATGCCACTTTTACCTGGTGTGTCTTTTATTAAAGGGCTAAGGGATTTAATTTCTGGCAATTTAATTGCTGGTATATCAAGAATAGTTGAGTCATGTTTAATTGCTGCAGCCATAGCTGTTGGTGTTGGTGTTGTCCTTGACTTAGCTGTTAGGTTTGGAGGTTAGTTAAATGAGTTTACTTAATTTATTAGAGAATTTCTTTTTCTCATTTTTAGCTACTGTAGGATTTTCAATATTCTTCAATTCTCCTATAAAATCTTTAGTTCCAGCAGGAACTATTGGGGGTATAGGATGGACAGTTTATATTATATTATTTAATTTTTCTGGAAATGCTATTTTGGCAAATTTTCTTGCTGCTGCATTAATTTCTCTTCTTAGTGAAATATTAGCTAGAAAAATGAAGTATCCTGCTATTATATTTGTTATACCAGGTATCTTACCTTTAATACCAGGATTAGGACTTTATAATACCATGTTATCTTTAGTTGAAGGAAGATATACAGATGCCATATCAATTGGTACTAATGCTTTATTTGTAAGTGCTTCAATTGCAATGGGTGTACTATTAATTACATCTATGGTTAAAACTTATTATATAATACTTTTTAAAATCAACAATAAAAAACTACAGTTAAAAAAGCTTATAAAATAGTTTTTAGTATATAAAATTAAAGTACAATAAACTTTATAGTAAAAGTAATAAAAAAGAAGCATTTGTTATCAAATGCTTCTTTTTTATTATAAATAACTTTATTTTTCTTCTATTATCTTAGTTATTCTAGGTATATACTCTCTACTTTGCTTAAATTTGTCATCGTTTTTTCTTAGTAATAAATAAGATATACCAGTACAAATTAAACCAACTACTCCACTTATAACTTCAATGGGCCCTGAAAATTTAATTAAATCCAATATATAATATGTTAATATTGTTCCCACAAGTAAAAATATTAAAGGAACTAAGTAAGCAAGCATTGTAGCTTTAAGCACCTGTACACTTTCCATACTAACTTCTACACGATCTCCTTTTTTGGCTCCTATTGAGTTATCTACTTCTACTACTAAGTCTTGACATTCTGACGATAATTTACTGCACTTGCCACAAGATGCACAAGCCGAATGACGTTGCATTATCATTTTTGCAGTTCTATTATCTACAATGTCTATAATAAATCCCTGTTGATTCATGATTTCATCCCCTTTATATAGAACCTGAACTAGAGAATAAGTTATTACTCTTCATAAAAAAACTTAATTTTTTATCTATAATATGTTCCGTTAATACCTATTTATTAATAACCCATATTACAGTATTTCTCTCACACCCGAAAGATCATGTACTTTTAGGCAGGTCTCCTGACTTAAAATCATCCTACTAACTTCTCCTTCCCATTTTACTAGTGGAGTTAAAGCTCTCCAAAGCTCTAAGTTTTCGTCATTATCACAGTAGCGGGGGCTGCTGTGGATTTTCACCACATTCCCTTTTAAGCCATTTGGCACCTTGAATAATATACTCATTCTCTAGTTAAATGCATATTTTACTATGCTCTTTAATTATAAAATATAATGTTTTTTTCTACAATAGGTTTTCCTTTTTATAATAAGGTTCCACATGAATTATAACCTGGCAATTTGGATTAATTTTATTTTTAATCTCTTTTTCTATATTGTGAGAAAGACTATGAGCTTCTTCAGTAGTTGTATTTGCATCAATCATAATATGCATATCAACATAAATATCATTTGAACTGCCTCTACTTCTTATTTTATGAATATTTTTTATCTCATCAAAAGAATTTAATATTTCAGTAATTTTTTCTTCACCTACAGCTGCTTTGTCCAATAGTATCCCAATGGATTCTTTAAAAATTTCATAAGATGCTTTTAGTATAAATAAAGATATAACTATAGATATAATAGGATCTATAATTTGAGGTAAACCTAATTTAATTCCTATTAATGATAGTAAAACACCTACAGATACAAAAATATCACTTTTAGTATGAATAGAATCAGATATCAATATAAAACTTTTGTATTCTTCACCTTTTTTTCTTTCATATATGGTAACAAAAATATTTATACAAACAGTTAATATTAATGAAATTAAACTTATTAGTGTTATATTTAGCTCGCTTGGATTTATAAATCGGCTAAATCCAGCAAATAAAGTTTTTAAACCTAAAAATAAAAGCATACCTCCAATAAACAAACTAGCAATTATTTCACATTTCTTATGTCCATAGGGATGCTCTTTGTCAACTGGCATACTAGCTATAGTAATTCCAATCAAGCCAACCACATTAGATAATCCATCCGATAAAGAATGAACTCCATCTGTACTTAAACTAGCACTATTTATTAAATAACCCACTACTATTTTTATTATAGCTACACCTAAGTTAGCAAACAAAATTATCCATAAAACAAATTTAACTTTTTTATAATTTGCATTATTACCATAATCAATTTGATTTTCCATAAATACCCCTCCAACTTTGAATTACATTAATAGTTAATAATATTTATCATCATCCTATATACTCAAAAATCCATGGACTATGCCCATGGATTAATAAAATATTATTCAGTTTTTCTATTATCAATATATTCAAATAAGGTAATATTTGTTCCTTCTTCTCCGTTAACTAAATTTAATAATGTTACTCCTATAAGTCTTATCTCTTTATGATTATGTTCTATATTTTTAAATAAGTTAAAGATGTTCGTTCTAATATCCTCATGAGAACATATGGGATTGGTTAAGCTAGCACTTCTAGTTATCTGCCTAAAATCTCCATACTTTATTTTTAAAGTTACAGTCCTTCCCATCTTTTTTATACTCTTTGATCTTTGAGATACTTCCTCACATAGCTCATCTAAAATATTAATTAACTTTTCATCTTCTATATCTAAATTCTCGCTTAAAGTAGTCTCTGCACCTATGGACTTTCTTTCTCTATTAGGCTCAACAGGTCTACTGTCTATACCCCTTGATAGTTGATAAAATAAATATCCTCTATTTTTAAAAATTAATTCCAATTCATTTATGTCCAATTGTCTTAAGTCATATCCTGTATTAATTCCTAAATTATGAAGAACCTTTTGAGTTACCTTTCCCACTCCAAAAAATTTACTTATGGGAAGATTATCAAGAAAACTTTGTGTATTATCTTCTCTTATGATAGTAAGTCCATTTGGTTTGTTATAATCCGAGGCTAATTTAGCTAAAAACTTATTGTAAGATACTCCTGCAGATGCAGTTAATTCAGTTTTTTCATAAATTTCTTTTTTAATCAGTTGAGCAACTTCTGTGGCATATTTTATATTAAATTTATTTTCTGTAACATCTAAATAAGCTTCATCAAAAGATAAGGGTTCTACTAAATCTGTATATTTATGAAAAATCCTTCTTATTTCATACGATACTTGCTTATACACTTCAAACCTCGGTCTTACAAATATGGCATATGGACATCTTTTGTATGCAGTTTTACATGGCATTGCAGAATGAATTCCATACTTTCTTGCCTCATAGGAACAGGTTGCAACTACACCTCTACCTTGAGGGTTTCCTCCTACAACTACAGGTTTTCCTTTTAAATTTGGATTATCCCTTTGTTCAATAGAAGCATAAAATGCATCCATATCTATATGAATTATTTTCCTTTGATTTTTCATACTTATCACCCTTTATTTCTTTAAATTAATCTCACCAAATTGCAAAATAGGCCACATTGATTATCAATATGGCCTTAAGTACTTATTAATTATAGTATAAATTTTGAGATGGATAATCTGGATCGCAAGTTACATGCATTCCTAGCTTTCTAAATGTTTGTTCATCATCTTTGCTTATTATTGTAGTTGAATGAGCTTGTATATTTTTTAACTCATCTAATTTTTCCATAGCAAGTTCTGCTGTTGGATTAGTTACTGCACATATAGCAAGTGCTGATAAAACCTCTTCTAAGCCAAGTGACACATTTTTTCCACCTAGTGTTTCTGTTTTTAATTTTATAATTGGATTTAATATTACTGGTGATATTAAATACATATCATCTGGGATATTAGCCATGTATTTTATTGCATTTAATACTGCAGCTGCAGATGCACACATTAAATCAGAACTTTTACCTGTTATTATAGTTCCATCTTCAACTTGTATAGCAACCACAGGGCATACATCTTGATTATTACTTTGTGATTTTAGTTTTTCTGAGTATTCTCTAGCTGGATTAACTACAACTCTGTCTTCTGGTTTAACATTAACTTTTTCAAGTATTAAAGATATTGTATCATAAGCATCTTTGTTAACTTCGCCTTTTTTGTATTGGCAAGCAGTGTTAAAATATCTTCTTATTATTTCATCTGTAGATGCTTCACGAACTACTTCGTCATCAACTATACCAAATCCAACTCTGTTAACACCCATATCTGTTGGTGATTTAAACATAGATTCTTTTCCAGTTATTTTTTCTATTATTTTCTTTAATACTGGGAATAATTCCAAATCTCTGTTGTAGTTAACTGATTTTTCTCCATAGGCATCTAAGTGGAATGAATCTATCATGTTAACATCTTTTAAATCAACAGTAGCAGCTTCATAAGCTATGTTTACTGGATGATTTAACGGTAAGTTCCAAACTGGGAATGTTTCAAACTTTGAATACCCAACTGAATTCCCTCTTTTATTTTCATGATATAACTGACTTAGACAAGTCCCAAGCTTACCACTGTTTGGTCCCGGAGCAGTTACTACTACTATTGGTTTTGTTGTTTCTATATATGGATTAGCTCCGTACCCATCATCACTTACTATAGTGTTTACATCTGACGGATATCCTTTAGTAGGAGCATGTTTATAAACTTTTATTCCACGTCTTTCTAATTTATTTATAAATACTGTTGTTGCAGGTTGTCCTTCAAATCTAGTAATAACCACACTATTTACATCTAAGTTATAACCTCTTAGGTCATCTATAAGTCTTAGCACTTCCATATCGTAAGTTATTCCGTAATCTCCTCTTACTTTGTTACGTTCTATATCACCTGCATAAACACATATTACAACTTCTACTTGATCTTTTATGTTTTGTAAAACTTTGATTTTAGCGTTCTCATCAAACCCTGGAAGTATTCTTTTTGCATGTAAATCTCCCATTAGTTTTCCACCAAACTCTAAGTATAGTTTATCAAATTTTTCTACTCTTTCTAGAATATATTTAGACTGTTCTTTTAGATATTTTTCATGATCAAATCCGATTTTCATTATGCACCTCTCAAAAATTATTTTTTCACTTATTATTTTTCACTAAGGCATTATTATATACCATATTAGCATTTTTTTTCAAGAAGTTTTTAATAATTTTTCGGATTTTTTAAATAGAAATAAAAGATAGTGGTATTTTTCCTATCTTTAAGGCTTGAATTTATTGATTTTTATTTGGTTTGTTTTTATTAGTTTTTTAGTGAAAAATAGGTGCATAAATTCACCACTTTTTTAATGGTGGAGTTCTATTATATGATAATATTTTTTCTTAGTCAATACTTTTTATAAAAAAAAACAACCTATTTGGAAAATCCAAATAGGTTATTATAAATTAAACTATAATATTGTTATTAGCAGCATCCGCAGTCGTCTTCTCCTTCAAATCCACATGCACAAACTATTAATAATAGTATTAGGAATGGTATCCAAGCACAAATGTCTATTTCTGACCAGCAATCTTGGAATGCTAAGAATAAGAAGAATAATATTATTATCCACCAACCAGCTCCGAAAAATCCACCTTCACATCCACATCCACCAAAGAATCTATCTAACATTACGTTACCCCCTTGTTGATATATTAAATAAATTTGTTATCTAAGATATACTATGAAGGTAGGTGTGTTTTTGACATTACTTTTTATAAAAAAAATATTTTTTTAATCTATAAATTTTAGAGACTCTCCATTTTAATATTTTTAAACTTGCAACACAGGGCTACATTTACAAATAAACTTATAATTATAGTTAGTATGACTACTATAAAGTAACTAGTGGAACTATTTATTTCTTCTATATTTCCATGATTATAGGAAATACACTAGGCTTTCTCTTTGTTTTATCATAAAGCAATTGCTCCACAGATTTCTTTACACTTGATTTTAGTACTTGCCATTCAATAATTTCATTTGATAAACATTCTTCAATTTTTTCTCTAGATAAATTTTTCATTTCCCTTATTAAATCTTCTGACTCTCTCACATATATAAATCCTCTAGTAATTATATCTGGCCCTGAAGCTATTTCATAATTTGTTTTATCTATGGCAACTACCACAATAACCATTCCATCTCTAGCAAGATTTCTTCTATCTCTTAAAACAATATTGCCCACATCTCCAACACCAAGACCATCCACATATAATATTCCTGTGTGAACTCTTTGATTTGCAGTGGCTTCTCTAGATGTAATTTCCAGCACTTGACCTGTTTCTAATGTGAAAATATTTTTAGAATCCATGCCAAGTTTTTTTGCTAAATCAGCATGATGCTTTAAATGTCTATATTCACCGTGTACAGGCATAAAATACTTTGGTTTTACTAGAGTATGAATTAATTTTAATTCTTCTTGATAAGCATGCCCAGATACATGAATATCTTCTAAATCTTCATAAATAACTTCTACACCTTTTCTAAAAAGTTGGTTTATTACCCTAGAAATTATCTTATCATTACCTGGAATTGGAGAAGCTGAAATTATAAATAAATCATCTTGATGAATTTCTATTTTTCTATGACTACCAAAAGCAATTCTTGAAAGTCCTGCTCCTGCTTCTCCTTGGCTACCAGTAGTTATTATAGTTATATTTTCATCTGGATATCTATTCATATCATCTATATCAATCAATGATTCTGGTGGTATATTCAAATACCCAAGTTCAATTGCTACTCTTGATACATTTTCCATGCTTCTTCCACTAAAAACAATTTTTCTATTTTCTTTTATAGAGGCATTGGCAATTTGTTGCATTCTGTGAATATTAGATGCAAATGTGGCCACAATAACTCTTCCTTTTGCTCCTGAAAATATTCTATTTAAAGTTTCTCCTATGGTTTTTTCAGATAATGAATGACCTGCTCTTTCTATATTTGTACTATCAGCTAATAGTAATAAAACTCCTTTTTTCCCAAGAGTTGAAAATCTATTTAAATCCATAAGTCTTCCATCAATTGGTGTATAGTCAATTTTAAAATCTCCCGTATGAACAATTACTCCTAAAGGAGTTGTTATAGCTAAAGAGCAGGCATCTGCTATGGAATGAGTAGCCTGAATAAATTCTACTTTAATTTTATCAAGATCCACTATATCCCCGCTTTCCACAGGATGGACTGTTACCATATCTTCCATCTTGTGTTCTTCCAATTTATTTTTAACTAATCCTAAAGTAAGTCTAGTTCCATAAATAGGCATATTAATTTGTTTTAGTATATAAGGAATTGCCCCAATATGATCCTCATGTCCATGAGTTAAAAATAAGCCTTTAACTTTTTCTTTGTTGTCTACTAAATATGTTACATCTGGAATTACTAAATCTACTCCGTACATATCTTCGTCTGGGAATGATATCCCACAATCTATAACGATTATTTCATCTTCATATTCTATGGCTGTTATGTTTTTGCCTATTTCTCCTAATCCTCCAATTGGAATTACTTTGACACATCTTCTTTTTCTCATGTCTATTCTCCTTTTCATAGTCTAAATCAATTTATTTTAAGTAAAAAATTCTCCTTATAATATTGTATGTTCTTCTTATTATTTGCAATATATGAATAATATATATTTTTAAAGTAAAAATATATATGGAGGTGATTTAGTGGCAAATTTAACTAGCAAAGAAAGATTTTTACTAGAAGGTGAAAAATATCAACAACAATTAGTAATAGATAAATATAAGGACTATGCTCTACAGTCTCAAGATAACACTCTAAAATACCTATTTTCCGATTTAGTAAAAATCGAAGAGAAACATCTAAATATAATTAATGAAATGTTACAAGTAAAAGTTCCCCAAATTAATAAAGAAAATATTCATCCATACTATGAAAATAATTCTATTAATTCTAATGATTATATAAATATAGGTAATATTACCTTAACATCTTTAGATGAAAACCATAATTATGAAGAGGGCGATAAAATTATATGTTTTGATGCCTTAACAACAGAAGAACTTCTTCATTCAACATGTAGCGCATCTAGCTTAGAATTTGAAAAAACTGAATTGGAAAATATTTTTAAATACATAATTGAAGAAAAATCAGAAAGTCTAAAATATATAAATAATTATATGATTAAAAAAGGTATGTACAATAATCTTATTTATTTTTAATATCCACTTAAAATTAAAAGCCATATTAAACAAGTTTAATATGGCTATACTTATAATTATTTATTAAAATAAAGTACATTTAATACATGCATAGCACTACCTATAACTAGGCAACCTTCATCAATATCAAATGTATCTGTATGAATTAAACTATTTATGCCTTTTTCTTCACTTCCACAACCTAAATGAAAAAATACTCCTTTACAATTTTCCGTGTAAAAGGAAAAATCTTCAGCTCCCATGACAGGATACCTTTTTTCCTTATAGGATTCTTTTCCCAGTAGTATTTCTGTATTAAGTTTAATAATATCCACCAATTCTTTATCATTTATAACTGGTGGATAACCCTGTTTTTCCATATATAAATCACCTTTGCATCCATATGCCTTTGCTGTATTTTCTATTATGTTTTTTGCTCTATCTACTATAAACTTTTTACTTTTCTCGTTTAAAGCTCTGATGGTTCCACTAATCTCCACATCTTCACATATAACATTTTGAGCTTCTCCTCCAGATATTTTACCTAAGGTTAATACTGCCATAGAAGAAGGAGAAATATTTCTGCTTATTATACTTTGCAAAGATGTTATAACCTGAGCGGCACAAACTAAGGCATCTGTTCCATTTTCAGGATATGCCCCATGAGCCCTTTTACCTTTTATCCTTATCTTTAAACTGCTGGAGCTAGCATTTAAAGTTCCTTTCCTACATTCAATAAATCCCCTCTCCACATTTGCCTGTACATGTAATCCAAACATATAATCTACCTTAGGGTTTTCTAAACAATCATCTTTTATTAAATATTTGGCTCCACCAAATCGTTCTTCTGCTCCTTGGAAAAAAAATTTAACATTTACTTTTAACTCTGATTTCATTTCATATAAAACTTTACACGCTCCTATGAGCATAGCTGTATGAGCATCATGTCCACATGCATGCATAATTCCCTCATGTTTTGATTTATATAGTTTATCATTTTTTTCATTTATTGGTAGTGCATCTATATCAGCTCTTATAGCAATAGTTTTATAAGTTGGATTTTTTATTATATACGCTATTATTCCTCTATGACTTTCAAACTCTTTATATTCAATTCCTATTTCATCTAAGTATTTTTTTATTTTTTCTTTAGTTATATATTTTTCCATGGCAAGTTCGGGTGTTTCATGTATGTCTCTTCTAATTTTAACTATCCAATCATTCAGATTATTTACTTTATTAATCACCTCTTGAAAATCCATATTATCACCCCCGTCATTTATGAAAATTTCATATATAATATAATATAATTATAGTATAGGACATTGATTAGAATTGTTACATTTTATATATTAGTTTTATATTTTTAAGGAGGTAAAAATGAAAATAATTGATTTAACTCATTCTATTGCAAATAATATGACTGTATATCCTGGCGGACCACAGCCACAAAACAAAATAATAAGTACTGTAACTGAAAACGGATACAAAGAAACTGAAATACATATTCATTCACACAATGGTACTCATATGGATTCTCCTAATCATGTTTTTGAAGATGGAGTTTCTCTTGATAAAATTGATGTGCTAAATTTTGTTGGTACTGCCGCTCTTGTTGATTGTTCATCTTTAGGAGAAGGGGATATTATTACTTATGATTTTATTGAAAAAAATAAAGAATCTATAGATAATAGTGAATTTATTATATTTAGAACAGACTGGAGTAAATATTGGAATACTCAAAAATATTTAGGTAATTATCCTGTTATAAGTGATGAGGTTGTTGATTTTATAATGACTTCTAAAAAAAAAGGAATTGCCTTTGACACAATTTCTGTAGACCCTATTGATGCTTCTATTTTAGTTAAACACCATAAAATACTAAAAAATAATATTTTAATATTTGAAAATTTAACTAACTTAGACTTAATAAATAGTAATACTTTTGTATTTTGCGCTTTACCACTGAAATTTAAAAATTCTGATGGTGCTCCAATAAGAGCAATCGCCATGTTAGACTAAACTGTTTTCTACTCAATAAAAAAAATCAAATTTATATTATACACCTATATAATATAAATTTGATTTTAACTAATTATTTGTATCATATTTTAATCTTTTATTTTATGATGTTAATTCTTCATAGAACTACTCTTTTGTCATATACAACTTATGAGTTTTTCTAAGATATACTAAAATACTAATCAGTAAAGTCCCTTTTACAAAACTAGTTAAAGTAATACTCCACCAAACTCCATTTAGTCCAAGTATGTCAGGTCTGCAAAGCAAAATAGCTAATGGTATCCTGCATCCTGTTAGCACTGTTATTATTATGGAAGGTATATAGGTTCTACCCAAGCCTTTAAAAATTCCTGCAACTGTTATCTCTAAACACATAAATAATTGTGAATATCCTAGAATTTTCAAGTAGTCTGTTCCTTTTAAAATAGCTTCTGGCTCATTTATAAAAGCCTTAAATATGTATTCTCCTAAAAATACTAAGATGGCTGTTGTTAAAGTTCCCCATATAATTACGCCTATTAAAGCATATTTTGTACTTTTATTTATTCTATCAATTTTCTTTGCTCCATAATTTTGTCCTACAAAACTAGATAGAGCCGATGCAAATCCATCACAACTATTCCAAGATATGGATTCAATCTGTGAACCTACCTTTTGTACTGCTATGGCAACTGGCCCAAAAGATGCCACTATAACTCCCATTATCATGGAAAAAATAGTGAATAATCCATTCTGAAGTGCCACTGGCGTTCCCAGGACAAATAAAGTTTTATAATAAGTAAAATCTACTTCTCTAAATAATTTAATCTTAAAATGTTCTTCTTTATTCTTAGAAATTAAATAGATAAAACATAAAGCCACAATTATATGGGATGTAATTGTGGCTATGGCAGCACCTGCTACTCCCATTTTTGGAAATGGACCTATGCCAAATATTAATACTGGATCTAAAATAATATTAGTTATTAAACCTATGGTATTTATCTTAAATGGAGATTTACTATTTCCTAAACCTACAAATATTGATGTAAATACAGGGTTTATAAAATAGAACATCATGCCAAGTCCTACAATAACTAAATATTGTTCAGACATATTAATAACTTCCATGTCTCCCAGTTTAAAAAATCCAATAAGAGGGCTTTTAAATAAAATCAAAACTAAGCTATATAAAAAAGATAAAATCATATTAATTTCAATTGCTGATTTAATAAAATTTTTAGTATCTTTTTCATTTTTTTCTCCCACACTTTGAGCTACCTTAATTTCTCCCCCTACTTTTGAAATCATAATAAATGCCATGGCAAGCCAAGGATAAAACCCGGCCGTTCCAACTGCTGCCACAGACTTACTGCCTATTTTACCAACCCAAATCATGTCTATGAGACTATAGGCTATTTGTATAAACGCAGTTCCCATTATTGGTAATGATAGCTTCACCAATTTCTCAACAATATTACCATTAGTTAAATCAATTTGTTTACTCATAACTTCTCCTTGATTAGATATTCGTTTATTCACTTTATACCCTTAAAATGCCACCCAAATTAGGTGGCATTTGTATGTAATTAATTATTTTCCATTAGTTTTTGTTCTTCTTCCATTTCTTTTAAAATTCTTAATTCTTCTTCACTTAAATCAGAAAAATCAATTATATTGTCTCTAATATAATTTGCTATTAATAGTCTTAAATCTGTTTGTTCATATAAATCATTAAATTTTGAAAAGTCAAATTTACTCATAAATAGTGAGTATTCTTCTACACTTCTCTTATTTATATAACTTATACTTTCTTCAATATTATTTTTATTAATAAATATTTTATAACTTTCTAATAATTCTAAGGCTTTTACATCTTCAAAAGCTTTTTCTAAATAATTCATAGTTACATTGCTAATACTAAAAAAATATTCCCCTAATCCTCCATTTTCCATTTCTGTATCAAACCAAAGTAAAGTATATACATTTTTATGAGTTATTTTCATATTTTGAAATACTTCTAAATCATTACATCCATAGCCATATTTTAATTCTAAATCATTTTCAACCATGCAAATTAAATCTTCATCATCATAACTTAATACCCTAATGTCACCTTTTTTACGTGTTTCTTTTTCTTCGATTTTTTTGGATTTTGATTTGCCTTTTATTATTAAAAGTATGATTATATTAACTGCCCCTAAAATAACAAAAATTAAAAGTATTTTATTCATAAATGACATAATATATCCCCCTTATATATTTTAGATAAAATTATTAGAGTATAGCAATGTTAGACTAACCATTAATATACCAATTACTATCCCTATTACAGCTACTATTTTTGCTTCTTTGTATAATTTTTTCTTGTGTTTTATTTCATATGAAAAGCAATAAATTAAAAAAATTAGTCCACATAATATAAGCATACCACCTATAGTACCTATAAAGAAGGTTGTCATAATAGAATTTTTATTTTGCATTTTTTCACATCCTCATATTTTTTCTATTAAAATAATTATATTATACTTTTTCTTTATTTTGAAATATAAACTTATAATCCTACAAATATTTTATCATCCATAACAATAAATATATATTTTGCTATAATTATTTTATACTAGTTTTTATAAATTATATCTTTGGAGGAATATAAAATGATAAGCTTTGAAGAACAATTAGGAATTAATGTAATTTCAACCTCTGTGAACAATCATAATTTACCTCTATTTTTAAATGAGGAAGTATCTGACAAAGTAAGAAATTTCCACTCATCTATTAGCAACTATGAAGCAACACCTCTTGTATCTTTAAATAATTTGGCAAGAAAACTAAATGTTAAAGGAATTTATGTTAAAGATGAATCTTATAGATTTAATTTAAATGCTTTTAAAGGTTTAGGAGGCTTATATGCTATTTTTAAAATAGTCTGTAAAAAACTAAGTCTAGATGATAACAAAACAACTTTTGAAGATTTGCAAAAGCCTGAAATAAAAAAATATTTAAAAGACATGGTTTTTATAACTGCTACTGACGGAAATCACGGCAAAGGTGTGGCATTTGCTGCATCAAAATTAGGATGCAAATCTATAGTTCTTATGCCAAAAGGAACTGTAGAAGTTAGAGCTGAAGCAATTCGCCAAGTTGGCGCTTACGAAGTCACTATTACTGATCTTAATTATGATGATGCTGTAAGAAAAGCTGCTCAGTTGGCTGAGGAAAATAATTGGTACCTAGTTCAAGATACAGCTTGGGATGGGTATGAAGATGTGCCTAATTTCATTACCCAAGGATATACAACAATGGCAAATGAAGCTTATGATCAATTACAAGAATATGGCGTTGAAAAGCCAACTCACTTATTTTTACAAGCTGGTGTAGGTTCTATGGCGGGAGGAGTTTTAGGATACTTTACAAATAAGTATAAAGGTAATCCTCCTATTACAACAATTGTAGAACCGAAAACTGTAGCTTGTATTTATAAATCTGCTTTATTAGATGATGGAAATCCTCATGCAGTTACTGGAGATTTACAAACTATAATGGCAGGTTTAAATTGTGGTGAACCAAATACTGCTACTTGGCCTATTCTTAGAGATTTTGCATCTTTTTATGCTGCTTGTCCCGATTATGTAACTGCTAGAGGCATGAGAATTTTAGCCTCTCCTATTGAAGATGATAAAAAAATTATTTCTGGTGAATCTGGAGCAGTTGGTATTGGACTATTATCTTTATTAATAGAAAAAGATGAATTAAAAGAAATAAAAAAAGCTATGAATTTAAATTCTGATTCAGTAGTTTTAATATTTAATACAGAAGGCAATACTGACCCTATAGGATATGACGAAATAATTTATGATGGTAGAAATCCAAGTTCATTTGTAGAAGGAAGGTAATTGGAATGAATTATAATAAAAAAGCTGTATATTTTTTTTGTACAGATTATGAAAGAGATGAGGTTGCCCCTAGGGTTCTTGACTATTTAAAAAATAATTATTCTCTAAAATTAAGCCATACAAAATTTGATAATAGAAATATTTATAACTATATTGATGAAAACAATAATTTATTTACTTATGTGGAAACTGACAAAGTCCTAAGTTATGACTACGATAAATACATACCTATATTAAATGAGTTATTTTCAGATTATGATGTTGCTGGTGTTGTAAACTGGCATGGTGGAGAAAAAGCTCCAGATAAAATTCTTACAGTTCATTCAACGGGTGATGTTGTAGGAGGTATTTATGCACCTTCTCATCCTCTTTACTTAAGAAATTTATTAGTTTCCATGGAAAAACATAGAGCAGAAAATAATCTTGATGATTTCAAAGTAATGACTGAAGGAACTCATTGGACAGGTACCATAAGAGGTGGAGATATTAATTTAATTGATAAATATGAAGTTCCCTTATTTGACATAGAAATAGGAAGTACCTTAGACAGTTGGAGTAACGAATTAGCGGTTAAAATATTAGCTACTTCCTTGCAAGATGTGTTTTCAGATGAAGATCCTATAAAAGTTCTTCTTTGTACTGGTGGTATGCATTTTGAAGATACATTTTCCAATATAATCATAGACAAAAATTGCAAAATATCTGTAGGTCATGTTCTTCCTAATCAATGGTTAGTCCAAGGTGAATACGATAAAGATGAGAAATATGATTTATTAAAAAAATGTACTAACTCTATTGTTGGCAATATTGATGGTATAGTTATTCACGATAACTTAAAATCCGGTTATAAAAATCAGATAAAAAAACTTGCTGAAGAATTGAATGTACCTACTTTTAAACATAAAAAATTAAGAAATCCAAAAGATTTACCTATTTGGTAGCATATTAAAAAGCATATAATAAGTAAATTATTAATTAATAATAAATTCACTTATTATATGCTTTTCTATTTTAAAGTTATTCTATGGTTAAACTTTCTTTATCTTTAATGTGTTGACCTACTATTTCTGCCACATCAGTAATAGTCATAAATGCAGATATATCATCAACTTCTATAATTTTCTTAAGTTCTCTAACTTCTAATCTTGTAACAACGACATAAAGAACTACTTTTTTACCACTTATCAACCCTTCTCCTTCAATAAAAGTTACTGTTCTTCCCAGTTTTTTGTATATACTTCTAGCTATTTCCTCCCCATGATTTGTAATAATCAAAGCTGCCTTTGCTTGATCCAAGCCTTCTGATACTATATCTATTATTTTGTAAGTTATAAAATATGTCATTATGGAATAAAGAGCTCTATCCCATCCAAACAATATTCCAGCCACCATATAAATCATTAAATTGATTAATAGTATTACTTGCCCTACAGAAAAAGATGTTTTTTTGTTAATTAATATGGCTATTGTCTCTACTCCATCTAAGCAAGCACCATATCTAATAACAAAACCTACTCCTATTCCAAGGATAATTCCGCCAAATACAGTAGCAAGTAGCACATCATTGGTGACTACCTCTACATTTTTAAATGCATCTAGCAATAAAGAAAATAAAACCATGGCAAATGAAGCTTGAATAAGAAAGTTTTTGCCTAAATGTTTAAAACCCAATAATAGGAATGGAATATTTATTACTACTATAAAAATACTTAACTTTATTTTTGTTAAGAAGCTTAGTATTATAGAAATTCCCGTAATTCCACCATCAATAATTCGATTTGGAATCAGAAATACTTCTAAGGCTAATGCTGCTAACAAAATACCTATAGTAATAAAAAGATAGGAAAGAACAGTGATTACCCAAGAATTATATTCTTTGTTTTTAAACATGTACTCACCACTCTTAATATATAATTATTTATCTAGTAAATTATATTCCAATACCTATATTTTTTAGAAGTTATTTAATCTCTTCATGACTTATAGCATCATTTTTTATAATATTAATTATGGTTTCTTTTGCCTTTACCATATCCTCTCCTGAGATATATTCGTAAATCCCATGAAAATTTACCCCTCCAGTGAATATATTAGGTGTTGGTAGTCCCATATATGACAGTTTTGCACCATCTGTTCCTCCTCTTATAGGAACTATTTTAGGTGTTATCCCTGCTTCTATCATAGATTTCTTAGCTAACTCTACAACATACATAACTGGCTCTATTACTTTTTTCATATTGTAATATTCATCTTTAACTTCTACTTTTATAACTTCTTTTTTATATTTTTCATTAATTCTATCACCAATATTTTCTAATAAATCTTTTCTTCTTTGCAAATTACCTAAATCAAAATCCCTAATTATATATTTTAATGTGGCCTTTTCTCTTCCACCCTTCAAATCTGTAATCATATAAAAGCCATCATATCCATCAGTTTTTTCAGGAACTTCATCCTCAGGTATCAATGAGTGAAATTCCATGGCTACAGTAGTTGCATTTACTAGAATATCCTTAGCTGAACCAGGATGTACACTTTTACCTGTAATACTAACTATGGCACCAGCAGCATTAAAATTTTCATATTCTAGCTCACCTAAATGACCTCCATCTATTGTATATGCAAAATGAGCATTAAATTTTTTCACATCAAACAAATCCGCTCCTCTACCGACTTCTTCATCAGGAGTAAAACCTATAGCAATTGGACCGTGTTCAATTTCTTTATGGTCAATTATGTATTTTATTGATTCTATAATTTCTGCTATTCCTGCTTTATCGTCAGCACCAAGCAAAGTAGTTCCATCTGAAGTAATTAAAGTTTTCCCTATCTGATCCTTTAAATATGGAAACTCTTTCATTGATAAAACAATATTTTTTTCCTTATTTAATATAATGTCTTCTCCATTGTAGTTTGGATGAATTTGTGGTTTCACATTTTCTCCACAAGCTGCTGGTGCTGTATCCATATGAGAAATAAATCCTATGGTATTACACATTTTATCTGTATTTGATGGTATAAATCCATATACATAACCATTATCATCCATATAGGCATTTCCCACGCCTATTTCTTTTAGATCTTCTACTAAAATTTTACCAAGATTTTTTTGTCTTTCTGTACTCGGCGTAGTAGTTGAGTCTTCTTCGCTTGTTGTATATTCTTTTGCATATTTTATAAAGCGGTTAATTAAATTCTCCATTATAAACCTCCTATTAATTATAAACTCTTCATATTTATTATTTGTAATAATTTCATTTTTTAACACAAAAAAGAAGTTGCTATAAATTTATAGCAACTTCTTTTTTATACACTAGGTGTATGTAATATAGAATCATAATTTCTCATAAGTCTTTCAAAAGATTTATGATCTGACTTATATCCTATACCTTCTCTTTTTTCATTCTCATCTACTAACTTGTATTGTTCACAAGCTTTTCTTATTTTTTCTTTATCTTCTTTTTTCACTGCTTTATAAAATATTCTTTCACTTTCTGGAATATCATTTTTATACTGTGGCTTTACAAAATATTTTACATCTTTTATATTTCCTGCATTGTATAAAGATTGAATAACTGATCCATTTTTAAGATGTTGTAAATGCCAGTCTAATTTATAAGTATGGGCTACATGTGTTACACTTTTCAATTCCTTTTCAAATTTCAAAGCAATTTGTTCCATTTGTTCAAAACTTGTAGTTCCAGTTTTATTTGTTCTTGGTAATAAAACCACATTCTCTCTTTTAACTCCTAATGCATTAACTGCCGCAAGAAATTCCCTTTCTCTATATTCATACTTTTCCATTTGACTCATTTTGTCAAATATCTTTTCTTTGCCAAATATTTTTATTCCTGTTCCATAAGATACTTGTACCACGTAAACATGATCCGCTCCTACTTCATTTATAGCCTCTATAATTGCTGCTGATGCCCAAAGCGTTTCATCATCTTGATGTTGAGCATAAAAAACTACATTATCTTTAAATTTTGTATCTCCATAACTTTCTTCATTTTCAAATCCTGTTATAAATAATGGCAACATTAGCAATACTATTATTCCTATTGCTAACTTCATCTTATTTTTAATCCTCATATTTATCTCCTTCTCCCTTAAGTACTACTTTTATTATACCTATAACAAATTACTAATTGATTACATGACAATAACAATTTTATTACAATTGTGTAATATTATGTAGGAATCGTTATAAATTTGTAACATTTAATACTTTCTTTTGGTATAATTGGTTTGGCTATTCCAATTTTTAGCAATGTATTTATCTAAATCTTTGTAAAGCATAAAGGTTGGCAATATGACCACTGGAAATTTATATAAGGGAGTGTAATTTATGAATGAAAATATTTTAGTAGTCGACGATGAAAAAGAAATAGTCGACGCTATTGAATTTTACTTAAAACCTGAGGGGTATAATGTTATAAAATCATACGATGGCTTACAAGCACTTGAAATGATTATAGAAAATGACATTAAGCTTATCATTATGGATGTAATGATGCCAAACATGGATGGTCTTAAAACTACTATGAAAATAAGAGAGGATAAAAATATACCAATTATTTTATTATCTGCAAAATCCGAGGATGTGGATAAAATTTTAGGACTAAATATGGGGGCTGATGATTATATAACTAAGCCCTTTAATCCATTAGAGCTAACTGCAAGGGTTCGTTCTCATCTCAGAAGATATATAAATTTGGGGAATATGTCTGATGCAAGCTTATCCTCTAATGTAGAAGATAAAATGACAATTTTAAAAAGTGGCGGATTAGAATTAAATCCAGAAACAAAAGCTGTAACTTTAGATGGAGATAGTGTAAAGATTACACCTATTGAGTATAAAATTTTAGAACTACTTCTTTCTAATCAAGGGAGAGTTTTCTCATCACATGAGTTATATGAAAGAGTTTGGGAAGAGGAGGCTTATAATTGCGAAAAAACTGTAGCAGTTCATATTAGAAGAATTCGCAAAAAAATTGAAATAGATTCAAAAAATCCAAAATATTTAAAGGTGGTGTGGGGAATTGGCTATAAAATTGAAAAACTACGCTAAAAATCTAGGCTCTGATAATACCTCTGTAAAAATATTTTCTTTATTCTTTATGTTTTTGTCTGCATCTATTTTTGTAGAAACAGTAGGATTTATTTCTAGAGATCCAAGTTTTCCAGACTATTTTGCAAGTGCAATTCACCATGATAGTTGGTTCCCTTATACTTTTGTAAGGCAATTTATTTTATTTGGATCAGCTGACTACTACTATGATAGTATATATATGTTTTGGGCATATACATCTGTGTGCATTGTTTCTTTTATTTTAACTTTTATATCATTTCGTTTTTATAAAAAAAATATCAAAACTACAACTTTTATTGATGGCTTTATAAAATACCTAAATAATAAACTTCCCTTAGAGCTAGTTTTACTATTAGTTTTTATATCTATTCAAGTTGCTAGATACGGAATGCACAGGGAATTATATATGTACGATAAATTCCTATTCTACGATGTTGCAGCCTTATACCTAATATATTATGCAATAAATTATGTTATTTATAATAAAGAAAATTTATTTAATAAATTATATACATCACCTTTTATAAAAACCCTAATAAATAAACATAATAGAAAATCACTAAACAAAAAACTTGCCTATGCTTTATGCATTGAATTAATACTTCAATGCATATTATTATTTGTTTTGCTTGCAACCTTTAACTATAATTTTATGATTATTTTTATATTTTATATTTTTGTAACTTTAATATCGTATATTTTTATATTTAAATTAATCTATAAAAAATTTGATTATATAGAATACATTTCAAAGGAAGTTGAGTCTATAAAAAACGGCGATATTGATTGTAAACTACAAATTAAGGGAAATGATCAAATTGCTCTTCTAGCAGAAAATATTAATAATATGAATGAAGGTCTTACTAAGGCTGTAGATAACGCAATAAAAAGTGAAAAAATGAAGACAGAATTAATCACAAATGTATCTCATGATTTAAAGACACCTTTAACATCCATCATAAATTATGTGGATATGCTAAAAAGTGATACTCTAGAAGATGATACAAGGAAATCTTATTTATCTATTTTAGATAAAAAATCTAAGAGACTTAAAATTTTAGTTGAAGAAATTTTTGAAGCTGCAAAACTTAGCAGCGGTGAAATGGAATTTAACATAGAGAAAACCGATATTAAAGAACTTTTAATACAAAGTATTGTTGAATTAGAAGATAAAATCAAAAAAAGTAGATTAGATTTTATTGTGGACACACCAGATAAACCTGTATTTACTATGATAGACGGTAAAAGAACTTTTAGAGCTTTTGATAATGTAATTTCAAATATAACAAAATACTCTACTCCTAATACTAGAGTCTATATAGATTTATTTGTTGAAAATAATACTATATCTATAGTTTTCAAAAACATTTCTAATTATAGATTAAATTTAAGTCCAGATGAATTTTTAGAAAGATTCAGACGTGGCGATTCTTCTAGAAATACTGAAGGTTCCGGTCTTGGTCTGTCTATTACTCAAAGTATTTTAAATACACAAAACGGTACTATGGATTTAGACATAGATGGAGATTTATTTAAGGTAATTCTACAATTTGAAACATGCTAATAAAATTTTATATTACTCAATATATAAAGTAAACTGTGTAAATATAACAAAATAGGTCAACAAAATTAAGGGATGAACTTACATAAAATTCATCCCTTTTTATACCTTAAATATATAAAATCTAAATGTTCTTAAACACTAGGTGTGTGTAATATAGAATCATAATTATCCATAAGCCTTTCGAATGATTTATTATCTGACTTATATCCTATACCTTCTCTTTTCTTATCCTTATCTACCATCTTATATTGTTCACAAGCTTTTCTTATTTTTTCTTTGTCTTCTTTTTTTATAGCCTTATAGAATATCCTTTCGCTTTTAGGAATTTCGTCTTTATACTCTGGCTTAACAAAATATTTTACATCTTTTATATTTCCTGCATTGTATAAAGATTGAATAACTGCACCATTTTTTAAATGTTGTAAATGCCAGTCTAATTTATAAGTATGAGCAACATGAGTTACACTTTTTAATTCACGTTCAAATTTTAAAGCAGCTTGTTCCATTAACTCAAAACTTGTAGATCCTGTATTATTTAATCTAGGTAATAAAACTACGTTTTCTTTTCTTACTCCCAATTCCTTAACAGCTGCAAGAAACTCTCTTTCTCTATATTTATATCTTTCCATTTGATCCATATTATGAAAAATATTTTCTTTATCAAATATTTTTATTCCTGTTCCATAAGATACTTGTACAACATAAACATGATCCGCTCCTACTTCATTTATTGCTTCTATGATGGCAGCTGACGCCCAAAGCGTTTCATCATCTTGATGTTGAGAATAAAACACCACATTATCCTTAAATTTTGCATTTCCATGACTTTCTTCATTTTCAAATCCTGTTATAAATAATGTTACTATCAATAATACTACTATGCTTATTGCAAATTTAATTGTATTCTTTGCCATAATATTCACTCCTTCTCCCTCATCTGTTAATCTCATTTTACATGTCATAAATTACCAAACAGTTACACAGAAATAACAATTCTATTACAATTACATGATGATATGCATAAATCTTTATAAATTTGTAATAATTAAGAACTGTTTTTGATATCTTCTTTTGATATAATTGACTTTGCTAGGAACGCTATATAAAGGAGGGTATTTATGAATAAAAATATTTTAGTAGTTGATGACGAAAAAGAAATAGTTGATGCTATTGAGTTTTACCTAAAACCTGAGGGATATAATATTTTAAAAGCATATGATGGGTTACAAGCTCTTGAAATGATTATAGAAAATGATGTTAAACTTATTATTATGGATGTAATGATGCCAAATATGGATGGTCTTAAGACTACTATGAAAATAAGAGAAGATAAAAATATACCAATTATTTTATTATCTGCAAAATCCGAAGATATAGATAAAGTTTTAGGACTAAATATGGGAGCTGATGATTATATAACTAAGCCTTTTAATCCACTAGAACTAACTGCAAGAGTTCGTTCTCATCTTAGAAGATATATAAATCTAGGCCATATACCTAATATAAATTTATCTCCTAATATAGAAAATAAAATTATGATTTTAAGAAGTGGTGGATTAGAATTGAATCAAGAAACAAAATCTGTAACTTTAGATGGTGATGAAGTAAAGATCACACCTATTGAATATAAAATTTTAGAACTACTTCTTTCTAATCAAGGAAGAGTATTTTCTTCCCATGAGTTATATGAAAGAGTTTGGGAAGAAGATGCTTACAATTGCGAAAAAACTGTAGCAGTTCATATTAGAAGAATCCGTCAAAAAATCGAAATAGATTCAAAAAATCCAAAATATTTAAAGGTGGTGTGGGGAATTGGCTATAAAATTGAAAAAATTAAATAAGGGCTTTGGCTCTGTAAACTCTTACAAAAAAGTTGCTTCTATTTTATTAATGGTTTTATTTGCTTCTTTATTTTTTAACACTGTATTATTTATATTTAGAGATAATTTCTATCTTTTTGAAAGTATTATTAATAATTATGGTTGGTACGATTCCACAGGTGTTAGAACATTTATTTTATTTGGGCCAGATATTTATTATATGGACAATAGAATAGTAGCTTTAGCAGTATTAGCTATTTGTATAATTTCATTAATTGCAATTTTTATAAGTTTTAAATCATATAAAAAAAATATTAAAACTAAAACTTTTTTTAGCAAATATATTACACTCTTGTATGAAAAACTTACTATAGAAGTACCTTTCTTATTTGTTATTGTATCTATCTTCTTAAGTGCAAATAATACGGAAAGACAGATATATGTATATGATATCTTTGTAATTTATGATGCTATTTGCTTGTTATTGCTATTATTTTTAATCAATTATATTATTTATAACAAAAACAATTTGCTTAACAAAGCATACTTATCTCCATTTATAAAAGCTTTATTTAACAAAAACTATAAAAAAACAATAAATAGGAAATTAGCTTATTCTTTATCTTTTGGCTTACTAATAGAAACTATATTTTTATTAATAATACTTAATCCTCTTTCTGGTGGTTTTATATATTCATACAAATTTGTATTGTTTATAGATTTTGTCACTTTTGTACTTTGCATATATTTATTCAGAATAACTTGTGAAAAGTTTGATTATGTAGACTATATATCAAAAGAAGTAGAATCTATTAAAGAAGGATCTCTAGATTATAAGCTAAATATTAAAGGCAATGATCAAATCGCTACCCTTGCTAATAATATAAACAATATGAGTGAAGGTTTGGGAAAAGCAGTAGACAATGCCATAAAAAGCGAAAAAATGAAAACAGAATTAATCGCAAATGTTTCTCATGATTTAAAAACACCTTTAACATCCATAATCAATTATGTGGATATGTTAAAAAGCGAAGATATAGATGATGATACGAAAAAAGCTTATTTATCTATTTTAGATAAAAAATCTAAGAGACTTAAAACTTTAGTTGAAGAAATTTTTGAAGCTGCAAAACTTAGTAGCGGTGAAATGGAATTTAATATTGAAAAAACTGATATTAAAGAACTTTTAATACAAAGTGTAGTAGAACTGGATGATAAAATTCAAGAAAGTAGACTAGATTTTATTGTTGAAACTCCAGAAAAACCTATATTTGCTATGATTGATGGCAAACGAACTTTCAGAGCTTTTGAAAATCTAATTGCAAATATAACAAAATACTCTGCTCCTAATAGTAGAGTTTATATAGATTTATTTGTTGAAAATAATACTATATCAATTATATTTAAAAATATGTCAAATTATAGATTAAATTTAAGCCCAGATGAATTTTTAGAAAGATTTAGACGTGGCGATTCTTCTAGAAATACTGAAGGTTCAGGCCTTGGTCTGTCCATTACTCAAAGTATTGTTAATACGCAAAATGGAACTATGGATTTAAATATAGATGGAGATTTATTTAAGGTGATTTTACAATTTGAAACATGTGAATAAAAAATTTCCTTCGCTCAAGTCAAGTGGTTGGAAAATAGATAAAAAAAACAAAGTATTAAATACTTTGTTTTTTATCTATTTAATAGTTTTTCTGATAATTTTATAAATTTTTCATCATCTGAAGAGTTGTAAATTATAACACTTCCTTCTTCATTATCATCTCTTAATTCCTCTTTTTCTTTTAAAACTTCTTTTAAGTGATTTGTAGTTCCTAAGTTTCCATCAACTATATTTATATTGTTATTTAATATTTTTTCCATGTAATCTTTATAGAATACAAAGTGTGTGCATCCTAAAACAACGCTGTTAATCTTCTTCATATCTAAGTCTTTATAATAAGTTTTCAGTTGATTTTCAACAACTTCTTCATTATCTAACAAATTATTTTCTACTATATTTACAAGTTCTGGACACGGCATTTTTATTACAGTATTATCATCACTATATTTTGCCATTAAGTCATTAAATTTAGTTTCTTTTAATGTAAGGGGCGTTGCCATTACTACTATAGTATTGTTAACTTTTCCGTCAGCAGCAACTTTTAGTGCTGGCTCCATTCCTATTATTGGTAAGTCAGAATATTTTTCTCTAAGTATATTGGCTGCTGCAGAAGTTGCTGTATTACAAGCTATAACAATAGCCTTTACACCTTTACTTAAAAAAAACTCTATAATATCCATACATCTTTCAGTTATCTCTTCTTTTGTTTTTATTCCGTAGGGAGCATTTGCTGAATCACCATAATATAAAAATTTCTCATTTGGCATAGCTTTAACTAATTCTTTTAATACACTCACTCCGCCTAAGCCTGAATCAAAAACACCTATTGCTTTATCTTTATTATTCATTACTTTAACCTCCAATACTAACTCTTTATATATAAACATTTCAACTTATTTCTTATTCTAAATTTTAAATAAGACCTTTGTAATCATATTGTTTGCTCTTTTTATTATAAAATATCTTATTTATTAATACAAAGAAAAATTTCTAACCCTTTAATTCAGGTTGCATCTATATGTATGTGTTTATTCTTAGGAAGTATGTATTTACCAGGTGCTCCAGCTGATTTGTCTTGGCTTTATGAAGGTGCTGTAATTCTTGATTGGGTCGCTTTAGGGTTAATATTCTATATCTGGGCTGCTCTTAATGTCATAGAAGCCAGAGAGCTTAGATATAATTAATATAAAAAAATTACTGAAATATACACTCCAGTAATTTTTTGTCTATGTTATAAATAATTGGTTATTTTTAAGTTATATTTAATAATCTTATTATGGTCTTTTTATTCCTAAAAAACATATAAACCCTATTACTATTGCACTTATCATTAATATAAAAGTAGTTAAATACGAACCACTTGAATCATATAAATACCCTGCTATAGTTCCTCCAAAAGAAGCAACAATCAAACTTAAATTAACTATTGGAAAGTTGATTGGATAGTATGTTGGTCCATAAAATGCATTTACAAAAGCAGAGCTTGTTGTAGGTATACCTCCATAAGAAAAACCACAACACATAAATCCAAGTACTATTAATAAAAAACTTTTGTTCATAAGAGCAAGTATTAAAATTCCCACAGATATAAAGAATACTATATTAATTATAAACATAGTTTTCTTTCTTCCTATTTTATCAAACATCCCTCCATAAACTACACGACCAATACCATTAAATATAGAAATTAGCCCAACAACAGTTGCTATAGCTGATGGATCTACCTGTGGTCCTACTTCCATAGCTACACCTTTGGCTTGAGAAATTAATGCTAGCCCTGCTCCACTTAACAATACGGCCCAAGTAAAAAATAGCCAAAAAGCAGGTCTTTTTATCATTATAGAAGCATGAACATCTATACCGTCCTCAAAAGTTTTCTTTTTGTTAGTATCAGACTTATTTTCTGGAGGTACAAAATCGTCACCTGGTTTAATAAAGAAAAAACCACCTATACCAATTACTATAAATAATAATACGCCAAATATCATAAATGAAGTTCTCCAACCACCTATTTCTGCTGGAGTGTATGCTTGATATACTTTTCCTGTAATAAAACTTCCTATACCAAATCCCATTAATAAAATTCCCGATATTAGTCCTTGTTTGTCTGAAAACCATCTTGACATAGTGCTCATTACCGCATTATATGCAAGACCAGATGCAAATCCTGCTAAAATACCAAATCCAACATATAATCCTATTAAAGTAGTTGTTTTTGATGATATATAAAATCCAATTAAAAACAGTATTGCTGATGCCCAAACATTATACTTTACGTTAACTTTATTTGATAATAATCCTCCAACTAATCCCCCTAAACAAAACATGGTCATGCCTATGGTAAAAGTTAATGATAATTGTGCTGTTGACCAGTTTGTAAATTCCTGACCTATAGGTGAAGCTAATACACTCCACGCATATATAAGACCTGCAAATAACAAAACAATGGTACCCACAACAGCGTATATCCAACGATTAAGTTTTTTCATACTAATCTCCCCTACTAATTATAGTAAAACCAAAAAATTCTTTTTTAGCATAAACTAAAAAAGAATTTTTTACCTTATTTATTATGACCTGCAATTAAGGCACCGTAAGCTATTGAGTATAATTTCGACTCATGACTATCAGCTCTAGAAACTAAAACAATAGGAGCTTTTGCACCCATTATTATTCCAGCAGATTTTCCCCCTGCAAAATATGTTAAAGTTTTTCCTATACCGTTGCCTACTTCTATAGTTGGCATTAACATTATATCTGTTTTCCCTGCTACTCTGCTTTCAAAACCTTTTATCTTTGCTGCTTCTTTCGATACAGCCAAGTCAAATGCTAAAGGCCCTTCTACTATTACACCTTCACCAAACTCTCCTCTTTCTCCCGCTTCTTGTAAAGCTTTCGCATCAACTGTAGCTGGCATTTTAGGATTTACTTTTTCTTTTGCAGCTAAACATGCAACTTTTATTTCTTCTAAGCCTAAAGGTTTAGTTGCTTCTATGGCATTTTTTAATATTTTTACTTTTTGATCATAATCAGGAGCTATGTTCATACCTCCATCTGTAGTTACTAATAATTTATCATAAGCAGGTATTTCATAAACCATAACATGACTAAGTAAACTATCTGTTCTAAGTCCCCACTCTTTATTTAAAACTGCTTTTAATATAACTGAAGTATCTAATAATCCCTTCATTACAAAGTCTGCTTCTTTTGAAGAAACTAATTTTACAGCAGCTTCAGCACATTCTTCTATAGTATCTTTTTGTATTATTTTTATTCCATTTAAATCAAATTTTATTTCTTTACTAATCTCTCTTATTTTATTTTCTTCACCAATTAAAATAGGAACTATTATGTCCTTTTCTACAGCGCTTTGAATAGCTAATAAAACCTCTTCATCATGAGCTGCTGCCACTGACAATACAACTTTTTTGTCTCCTTTTAATTGATCTAATATGTCCTCTAATTTATTTATCATGGTTATTCCCCTTTATTTAAGATTTCTTTACTAAAATTTGTAGTTCCATAATTACTTCTTCATTTGTTAAAGATAAACTTGGATCTGTTAACTCCATCTCCAATGAGTCATCTAATATTTTGTAACCTTTTTTATTAATATAAGACATTAATTTTTCATAATATGGTGGTGCATCTTTGTGAACACCTTTAAACCTAATACAAACATAAGTACCTTTTGGAAATATTTTTATTAAGCTTTTATCATATTTTTCTTCTTCTATCATTACAAAAATAGATTTATATTCTCCATATTCTTGCTGAATTAAATCTTCTCTAGCTATGGATACTCCAACGGCTCCATATGTTAAAAAAATCTTATTTTCAGACATCTTTGTCAACTTTCTCAGAGAAAGTTCAATATCATAATCAGTTTTAATACTGTGTCTTAATCTAACTGCTTGCCTTTCATCAAAATCTATTTCCCTAATAACTCCTAGTAAGTCTTCTCTTGTTGAATCTTTAATTTGCATTATTTTATTATTAATCTTATGTTTAATAAGTTCCAATTCACTTATTTTCTGATTAATAAAACTGTTTTGTTCCTCCAGAGAATGTATTACTTCTTCTGCATTTACATTGTTTAAATTATACTTTATTTTATCCAATGAAAGTCCAAGTTCTTTCAAATACTTGATTGTCTCTAAATATTGAAATTGATCTAATGTATAATACCTATACCTATTCTCCTTATTAACAAAACTGGGTTTAAACAAATCTATCTCATCGTAATATCTTAATGTTTTTTTATTTATGTCAAATAGCTTAGATATTTCTCCTATGGTAAAAAAATCCTTCATATGACAACTCCCCTAATTTTAATTATATTTATATTATATAAAATTAGAGGAGTATATCCAATTATGTTAATTTAATCACGTATAAAATTTTCTTAACTAAGCTTTTATAAAATCTGCTTCATTGTATACTGTGGCTTCTTCTTCACCTTGTAATACTCTAAGTGCACCAAAAGCTAACGCCTCTAACTCATTTTCTCCAGGTAATATTTCTACTGGTGCTATAAACTTAATTCTCTTACTTATTGATTCACTCATATATTTAGAATAAGCTATTCCTCCAGTTATAATTATTGCATCCACATCACCATTAACAACTGTAGCAAGTTCACCTATAGATTTTGCTACTTGTAAAGCTAGGGCATCATATATTAATTTTGCATATTCATCACCATTAGCTATTCTTTCTTCCACTTCTCTAGCATCAACAGTATTTAAATATGAAACTATTCCACCTTTACCCCTAACATTTTTAACCATTTCTTTGTGAGTATATTTACCAGAATAACATAAATCAACTAACATTTTTCCTGGTAATCTTCCTGCCCTTTCTGGTGAAAATGGCCCTTCTTCATCAGAAACAAAGTCTACCATTTTTCCTTTTTCATGAACATTTAAACTTATACCTCCACCTAAATGGGCTACTATTAAATTTAAATCGTTATAGTTTTTGTTATTCAATTTTGCATATTTTATGGCCATAGCTCTAGTGTTTAGTGCATGAGTTAAACAAACTCTATCTAGCCCTTTAAGTCCAGACACTTTTGCTATATCTCCACTTTCATCTACACAAACTGGATCATATATATATGAATTTACCCCAATTTCATTGGCAATAGAATAGGAAATTGTAGCTCCTAAGTTTGATGCATGATCTAATGTAGGTCTATTATTTAATCTATCTATCATTTCCTCATTTATTAAATATGCACCTGATTTTACTGGTGGTAATCCCCCACATCTTCCTACTACCGCATTTATACTCTTTAGCTCTATTTTATTTTCTTTTAAAGCTTCTTCTATCTCGTTTTTTCTCATTTCAAATTGATCCATTATAGATTTGAACTTTGATAGTTCTTCTACTGAATGATTTAATGTTTTTGCAAAAACTTGATTTTCTCCATCATATACTGCAAATTTTGTTGATGTTGAGCCAGGATTTACGGCTAAAACTCTATAAGTCATACTTTTGTCCCCTTTTATAATTTTTTTATATTATAATCTTTCACCATGATATATGTCAAAAGCTATTATAAGAAAAACTTATAATAGCTTTTGAGTTTATATGGCTAAATAAATTTAAACAGTTGCCTTAATTGCTTGTTCTACTAAGTCCATACCAACGCGGAAAGCTTTTATGTTTAAATCAATAAACTTTTCTTTTACATTTTTTCTTATAATATCTTCCCAGTGAATTTTTTCTAGACCCATTGATTTTACTAGAGAACCTAATAATATAACATTCATTACTTTTGCATTTCCTAGTTCTTCAGCTTCCTTTGCCGCATCTATAATTTTTGCATTTAATCTTTTTAATTCTGAATCTATTTCTTCTTCTTTGTATTCAAATTTTCCTACTAATGTAGACACTGAATTTAATCTATAATTATTTACAACTACTTTTCCTTCTGGTTTTAAGTATTTTAAATATCTTAAAGCTTCCATTTTTTCAAAAGAAACTATCATATCTGCTCCACCAATTTCAATAACAGGAGAATAAACATTATCTTCACTATATCTTACTTGAGAAGAAACTGACCCACCTCTTTGGCTCATACCATGTATTTCACTCATCTTTACATCGTATCCAGCTTCCATTAATCCTATAGTTAATAACTTACTCGCAAGTATAGTACCTTGACCACCTACACCTACTAACATAATACTTTTAGTCATATTATTTTACCTCCTTAACTATTGCCTCTTTAGGACATACTTGTGAACATATATCACATCCTAAACACTGATTTCTATCTATTTTTGCCTTTTTAGTTTCTTTGTTATATGAAATTGCAGGACATCCAGTCTTAGTACATTTTTTACATCCTATACATAAATCTTCTACAACTTCGCATTTTGTTGTAAATGGCTTATTAAACTCTTCTATATCTTCTTTAGAGAATTTTTTAAGAGCACATGGCCATCTTGTAATGATTACAGAAGCCTCTTCATTTGCAAATGCCCAATCAAGAGTATCATTTACTTCTTTTAAATCATTTGGATTTATTACTCTTAAATTTTTTACACCACAAGCTTTAACTACTGCTTCTATACTTATTTCATTAGTTGGTTCACCTTGTAATTTGAAGCCTGAACCTGGATTTTCTTGATGTCCTGTCATACCTGTAATTCTATTATCTAATATTATTGAAATTGCATTACCATTGTTATAAATAATATCTAAGAGACCATTTATTCCTGTATGGAAGAATGTTGAATCTCCAAGCACACCTACAACTCTTTTCTTATTTCCTTCTACCATGTTGAAAACTTGTTGTGCTCCATGTCCTGAACCTAAAGATGCACCCATACAAACTACACAGTCCATTGCATTATATGGTGGTGCAAATCCTAGAGTATAACATCCTATATCTCCAGTTATAACTACATCTTTTCTTTTTCCTAGCTCATAGAATAATCCTCTATGTGGACATCCTGCACAGAATGTTGGTGGTCTTGGAACTAATAATTCTTCATTTGTTTCTAAATGGTCAAATGTTTTTCCATATATAGCTTTTCTTATAACATCAGGTGTCATTTCTCCATATGGTGGAAATACATCTTTGCCATTACAATTTATTCCTAAAGCTTTAACATGTTCTTCTATAAACTCATCATTTTCTTCTATAACATATATTTTTTCTACCTTAGATGCAAACTCTCTTATTTTTTCATCTGGCATTGGGAAGGTAAATCCTAGTTTTAAATAAGATGCATCTTTTCCAAATACTTCTTTTGCAAAATTTATACACATACCAGACGCAATAATTCCTACTTTAGTATCGTTTAATTCAATAGAGTTAAGGTCTGTCTCATTAGAGAATTTTTCTAAATTATGAAGTCTCTCCTCCACCTTACCTCTTAATACTCTTGAGTTTGCAGGAACTGTAACATATTTAGGTGCATCTTTTACATACTCTTTTATTCCAACTTCTGTTCTATTTTTACACTCAACTATTCCCTTTGAATGGCACAGTCTAGTTGTTAATCTATATAAAACTGGCGTATCAAATTTTTCACTTATTTCAAATGCTTCCTTGAACATATCTTTAGCTTCTTGGCTAGTTGATGGTTCAAACATTGGAATTTTGGCTGCTCTAGCATAGTTTCTATTATCTTGCTCATTTTGTGATGAATGTTGTCCTGGTTCATCTGCTGTAATTATTACAAATCCCCCAGTTACACCTGTATAAGCTACAGTAAACAATGGATCTGCCGCCACATTCAAACCTACATGTTTCATAGATGCAACAGTTCTTGCACCTGCTATTGAAGCTCCTGCTGCTGCCTCAACTGCTACTTTTTCATTTGGAGCCCATTCCGCAAGAATATCATCCTTATATAAAGCTATATTTTCTAATATTTCCGTACTTGGAGTTCCCGGATAAGCTGAAGCATATTTCACACCAGCTTCATATGCGCCACGAGCTATGGCCTCATTACCTGTCATTAATTTCTTCATGTTAATAGTCCCCCTTATTTTTATGTTTTTTATACTAAATTTTTTTCCAATGATTTAACTTTTTCAAAAATTTCTTTTATAATCTTTGGAGCTTTTTTACACTTTTCTTCTGATACTGCACATACAGCAAATCTTAGTCCCATTTTTAAAGGAACTAAATAAAGATTTTCTTTTGTAAGTGCTTCACAAACTTCTCTTGAATTATTACACGGTATACTTACAAAAAATCCATCCCTATATGGAAGTATCTCAAGATTTACTTCTTTTGCACCTTGTACAAAAGCTTCTGCTCTTTTAACAAGCATATCTTTATATTGATTTTTCTCAATTTTATATTCTGCATACTTTTTGTCATCTGCAATTAAGTGAGAAAGAATAGACATAGCCCCTCGATTGCAATTAGACCAGTTAGCTCTGCAGGAATGCATTAATGAGTAATAGAATTCCTCAGCCATATCTTCACTAGAAGATATCCCTATGGCTGCTCCCATTCTCATTCCATAAGCAGTAAATCCTTTTGACATACTAAAGCCTACTATTGATAATATATTTTCTGGTAAGTTTCCAAACTTTTTAAAGAATTTTCTACTTATTACGTCATCTTTAACAAAATCTATATATGCAACATCTATAAATAAAACTATTTTTTTACTTTCATCCTTTGCAATTTCTTTAACAAAATCTAATATTTCATCCCACTCATCATCCGATACAGTATATCCTGTTGGGTTGTGACCAGGGGTGTTAATTATTGTAAAAATATTCCCTTGCTTATCTATAATTTCTTTAAATTTAGATTTAAAAGATTCTATATTGAACTTTCCTTCATCATTAAATAACTTATAATTTGCGACTCCTCTTCCAGCTTCCTCTCCTATAATTCCATAAGGACTCCAGTACCAATCAGAAGTTAAAATTACATCTTTTGGATTAGTATAGTTCCACATTGCTAATTTAATAGCACCACTTCCTCCTGGAGAAGCTACAACTCTTACATAACCATCTGGATCATTACCTTGAAAACAAACTTTTTTTACAGCCTCTTTATAGTCATCTTGTCCTGCAATAGAAGCATAAGCAGATATTTCATTATTAGGTAATGATTTTAATTGATCAAAAACGCTACTCATTGTTATTAGTTTTCCTTCATCATCCATTAATGCACCAATAGTAGCATTGATAACGTTTTCTTTGCCTATATTTTGTTCTGCCTTTTGAGCTCTTTCAGATAAGTTAAATATAATGTCATTTTCTCTGGGCCATCTTGCGTGGTCTGCAACCATACTTAATTTCATTTTATTCCCCCCATTTTATTTCATATCTTTATATTCATAATATTCTCTAATATTATAATAAACCTTCCATTAACTGGAATGTCAATAGATTTTATCTAATCTAAAAAAAAATACACAGTTCAATATATTGAACTGTGTATTTTTTAATCTTCTCTTTTTTGAGCAGATAGCTTCATCATTTTTAACTAAAATGCACCTGACACTTCTTTTTCCTTGTCTTTTAATGACTTAATCATATTTATTACTATAGGATTAAATAATCCTTCAACTTCTTCATCACCATCTTTATAAATACCAATAGACACATTCCCTATTCCAGAATTCATTGGTAATTGACCTAAAAGATCTAAATTCATATCATCAAGGAATTTTCTATTATTTTCTCCGTTAAATATTTGAATCTTTTTACCACAGTCTGGACATGTTATGTAGCTCATATTTTCAACTACACCTATAACATCTATATCTAACTTCTGTACCATATGAACAGCCTTTGTAACTATCATTGATACCATATCTTGAGGTATTGTAACCATTACTATACCATTTATAGGAATTGATTGCATAACTGTTAAAGCTACATCCCCAGTCCCTGGAGGCATATCTATTACAAGATAGTCTAATTCTTCCCATAAAACATCTGTATAAAATTGTTTTACTGCATTAGATACCATTGCACCTCTCCAAATAACAGGTTCCTCTTCATTTTCTATTAATAAATTTAGAGACATTACTTTTATTCCATCCGCTGTTACTGCTGGATATATAAATTCCTCTGTTGCTCTTGCTCTTTGCTTATCTACACCTAAAAGCCTTGGTATACTAGGACCTGTTATATCGGCATCTAATACACCTACTTTATATCCTTGTTTAGCTAAATTTTTTGCTATAAGTGCTGATACTGTAGATTTTCCTACTCCACCTTTTCCACTCATAACACCTATAATTTTATTAATTTTATTTAGTGGATTATTAACCACTGAACAACTTGATTGCTCTTTATTACAAGATCCATTTGATGGACATGAATTACAATTTGACATTTCTACTTTCCCCCCTAATAATGGATATATCTACAAAATAAATATAGTTCTTTATATTTATTTTGTCAATGAACATAATAATGATATAGAATGAAATAGAATATAAATAACTATTTTTTAAAGACGTGAAGGATGTGAAAGATGTGTTTGCCATAAAGAATACAATTGAAGAAAAGTTTAAACTATATAAAGATAAAATTATAGAATATATAAAATTTAATATTATTGGTACTGCAAATTTTGCAGTTGCTCAGCTATTTTACCTAACCCTATACCTAGTTTTTAAAATTAATTATTTAATTGCATATACGATTACTAGCGTTATAAGCATTACTGCTTCTTATTATTTAAATTCTAGATACACATTCAAAGAAAAAAAATACTCTTTAAAAAAATACTTACTAAGTTTCTTAGTATATATATTTGAATATGCTTTAAACCTAGGTGTTATATTATCATTAGTTAACACATTTGGTCTAAGTAAAGCTATAGCGCCTATAATAGCACCTATTTTCTCAACTATTCCAGTATTTTTTCTAATGAGATTAGTTATAAAACACACAGATGAAAAAAAATAAACACATTATTAATTTTTAATTAATAATGTGTTTATACTTATATATCTGAAAACTCTATATTTGCTCTGCTATATCTTACTTCTTCTTTTTTTTGTATGATAAGTTCTTCACCATTATTTAATAATTCTCTAGGTATAACGACTATAAATTCACTTCCTTGATTAACCTCACTATTAACATTAATAGTTCCTCCATGCAAACTTACTAAAGATTTTACCAAGTATAGGCCTATACCACTTCCCTGTTTTTCCATTCTATTTCTACTTTCAACTTGTTCAAATCTTTCAAATATGCAATTAGCTTTTTCCTTTGGTATTCCAATTCCTTCATCTTTTACACTAATCTTAATTTTATCTGCTTTAATATATAAATTCACATATATATTTCCATTTTTTTTATTAAATTTAACTGCATTTGATAATAAATTAAGCATGGTTCTTTCTATAATATCTTGGTCAAATAGTACTACTTCTTCTTCAACATTTGTATCAAAAATTAAGTGCATACTATTAAATTCTGTAAATTCCACAATAGATTCACATATGTCTTCTATAAATGCTACTATATCTGCGTTAATAGGATTAAAACTAATATATCCTGCCTCAACTCGTGTTGAATCTAATAAATTATTTATAAGCCTCACAAGCCTTAGGCTATTCATCTCCATTATATCCATATATTTATAAAATTTATTAGCGTCTTGTGGTGATAATTTTGTTAAATTTAATTTGATCAATTGAATTGTGCTCGATATAAGATTGATTGGTGTCCTCAATTCATGAGATAAATTTGCAAAAAAATCTAATTTAAGTTGATTTTTTTCTTCTTCTATCTTCTTTTTTTCTGTTACATCAGTTAAAATACCTACTCTTTTTGATATATTTCCTTTTGAGTCCTTTATTGGCAAAAATTTATACCAAATCCATTTTTCTTTTCCATTATCTAATTTAACTTTACCAGTACCTTCGTTACATTCATCAAATTCATAATCTATATTTTGATCATTCCATTCTACTCTTTTAAAATATTCATATAACTTGTCAAAATCTTTATATAAGTCTTCTGGGCTATCTTCAAATACATTTCTAAAGGCAGGACTAACATAAGTTGCCCTCTCCTTATCTCTAATAATAAACACTGAATCAGAATACTTAGTTATCTCTCTAAAATTTTCTTCATTTTCTTCTAAGCTTTTTTCAAAAACTAACTTATCATTAATTTCTACACTAAAGCCTCTTGTTCCTATTATATTATCATTATCATCTATTATAGGCCATATGGTTGATTCTAAATAGATTTTAGTGCCGTCCTTTTTTCTTAATGTTTGGTAGAAAGTTTTTACATTTCTATTTGATATTACGTTGTTTTCTTGTTGTCTAAATTTCCTAACATCAGACGTTTCCCATAAGTCTAAATCTCTTTTTCCAGTGGTTGTTTTTTTATCCTTTAATTTTGAATCATCACAATTTGGGCATACATCTATATATACTCCATTTAAGTCTTTTGCCCAATTGTATATTATGAAATCTTCTTCATCATACCTCATATTGTAACTCATAGAAAATACTACTATGAAATACTCTTCTAAATAATATATATCCATCATTACAGTTTTATTATTTATCTCAACTGTATACTCTATATTCTTATGACCATTTTTAATTATATCATTTACAAATTGGTCAAATTCTTCTCCTTTAAATTTATTTTTTATCCAATTATTTACTATTAATTCTGTTACTTCTTTTTCAAATACATTATTTTCTGTTAACAGCTTAAAAATTTTTTCAAATTCTTTGTTTTGCTCCAATACCTCTATGCCAATGTATTTATTATGATTATTCTTTTTACTATTTATTATTAAGTAAGCTATTTTACTATTTCTTATTATATTTCTATAAATATCCTTTTTCATAATAAAAACCCCTCATTTTCAATTCTCTATTAAATTAACATAGATTTTAACTCTCATCATTATTTTAATTATATCACTTTTTTACATTTTTTTCCTTATTCAAAAAAATAAAATTTTCTTTTTAATATATGTATATTCGAACTTATGTTTGTCTATAATTTTAATAAATTACATAAAAATATGGAGGTTTTAAATGAATAAAGTCATACTAGTAGGAAGATTGTGTCAAGATCCAGATTTAAAATATATAGGTGAAAATAATATACCTATTACAAAATTCACATTGGCAGTTAATAGAGATTATAAAAATGCTCAAGGAGAACACGATACTGACTTTATTAATTGCGAAATATGGAATAGACAAGCAGAAGTTTTTAGCGAGTATATGACTAAGGGTAGATTAGTTTATATGGAGGGAAAAATTAAAGTAGATAAATATTTATCTCCAAACGGAGAAAATAAAAAGTCTATCACAGTAAACTGTGACTTGTTTAGATTTATAGATTTTAAACAAAATAATAATACTGAAAATACCTTTAATAATGAAGAAATCTTTACAGATGAAGTTTTTGATGGTGATATATCCGAAAGTGAGATTCCTTTTTAATAAAACATTACTTTTCTCATTCAACCATCTTATCAGGTTAAAATGTGTAGATTATCAATAATCTACACATTTTTTCTATAATTACTCAAATAATTCATTTTGAATATTTTTCATTTTAAATATAATAAAAGATTTCGGTCTAATGTCTACTACGAATTTACCATTTTCTTTTTCCAAAGTAGCGCCATAATCACCAGGGGTATATTTTATTCCTATTTCATCTAATAAATCACACCCAAAATCAAAATCTATACATTTGTAATCTTCACTTCTATTTATAATTATTAAACAATTATCTTCATCTTTTTCATTAAGTGATCTTTCATAAGCAAAAACATCATTATCCCTAGTATAAATAAAATTAGTTTCACCATTTAATAATGATTTCACTCTATATCTAGTTTGAATAGAATTTCTATAAAAATCCATCATCTCATTATCTTCATTTTTCCATGGATAAGTTCTTCTGTTATCTGGATCTTTGTCTCCTTCAAGACCTGCTTCATCGCCATAATAAATATACGGTACCCCTTCAAAAGTCATTTGTGCTAATACTGCAAGTTTAATCATATCTTTATCATTATTAAGTTCTGTTTTAACTCTTTTAACATCATGAGTCCCTAATAAATTTAAATTTGATTTAAATGCCTCTGGTGGATAGTTTTCTTTCATTTCCATATACAAATCAGTAAGTTCATATGAAGCTATTTCTCCCTTTAAGAAAGATAGTATTCCTTTTCTAAATGGATAACCCATGGCTGAATCAAGCTGTTTTCCTAAAAGATAGTTTCTACGTTGTCCATAACTAACTTTATTAGAAGCATCTTCCCAAACTTCTCCAATTAAAACTGAATCTGTTTTAGATTTTTTTAACTCTTTTTTAAATTCAGTTACAAATTCATCTGGTAATTCATCTACTACATCTAATCTCCATCCTTTAACTCCAATTTTAGTCCATTTATTTAAAACACTCTCTTCATCTTTAATTATATAATCCATATATGAAGGTTCTAATTCATCTACATTTGGTAAATCTTTAATTCCCCACCAGCATTTGTACCCAACCTTTGAATCATCAAAAGTATACCAACTTCTGTAAGGAGAGTCCTCATCATTATAAGCTCCTTTGCTAGAGTAGTTGTTAAACTTATTGAAATAAATACTATCAGCACCTGTATGACTAAATACACCATCAAGTATTATAGACATTCCCTTTTCATTAGCTTTTTTAATTAACTCTTTAAATATTTCTTCGTCACCAAACATAGGGTCAATCTTTTTGTAATCTCCTGTATTGTATTTATGGTTGCTAGATGATTCAAAAACTGGACTTAAATATATAATACTAACTCCAAGCTTTTTAAGATATCCTAACTTGTTAATAATCCCTTTAAGATTACCTCCATAAAAATCCCATCTTATGATATCTCCATTTTCATCTTTTATATACATTGGATCGTCTTCCCAATTTGCATATATAAAACTATTTTTCTTTGGATTGTTTGGTTTTCCAGTTCTATTACCATTATTAAATCTATCTACAAATATATGATATAAAATACCTTCTTTAAACCAAGTTGGAGCCTTACTTTCTTCATATACTGTTAATTGATATTTATTTAGGTTGTCAAAATCATATTCACATACTTCACCATTTTGATTCATTTTACCATAAAAAATTTTTTTATTATGTCCATCCTGTTCAGCTTCAACTTCAAAATAATAATAGTATACTGCCGGAATTAGTAATGGCTCTATTTTACATTGGTATATGTGTTCTTCTTTTTTATCCAATAAAATTCGTCTTATCTCTTTACTATTTAAATTTTCATCTTCTTTTGTTATTACTAAACAAATACTGTATACCTCTTTGCTAGCATTAACTTTAATATCAGCTCCCTGGTTAACATCTAAGGCTCCAAAAGGAGCCTTAAAATGTTCATCCCAGGAGTTAAATGATATTATTTTGCACATCCTCATCACACCCTTTAAACCAAATATCTTCTATATATTCATTTATAGTTCTATCACTAGAGAAAATCCCAGAATTAGCAATATTTATAAGAGACATTTTGTTCCACTTCATTTTATCTTTATAAAGATTGCTTATTTTTTGTTGTGATTCAGCATATTCATCAATATCTCTGAGAACAAAGTATTCATCATTATAAGTTATTAAAGCATCATAAATTTCCCTACCTTCTTTTCCTAGTCCAGGTATAAAACCATTAACTAAATCATCTACAACTCGTCTTAGTAACTTGTTAGAATGATATAAATCCTTCGATGAATATCCACCATATTTGTTATAATCTAATACCTGCTTAGCACTAAGTCCAAATAAAAACATATTATCTTTTCCTACTTGTTGATATATTTCCACATTAGCTCCATCTAACGTTGCCAGTGTTAATGCTCCGTTCATCATAAACTTCATATTACTAGTTCCTGATGCTTCCTTTGTAGTGGTTGAAATTTGTTCACTTACATTTGCTGCTGGTATAATTTTTTCTGCTAGTGATACACCATAATTTTCTATAAATACAACTTTTATTTTGTCTTTTACCCTAGGGTCATTATTTACTAAATTAGCAACACAATTTATTAATTTTATTATACATTTTGCTAAATAATATCCTGGTGCTGCCTTAGCCCCAAATATAAAAGTTCGGGGTTGAATATCTAATTCAATATCCCCATTATCCAATATTTCATGATACAAACAAAGTACATGTAAAATATTCATAAGTTGCCTTTTATAAGCGTGAAGCCTTTTCACTTGTACATCAAATATGGAGTTAGGGTCTATTGTTATGTTGTTATTTTCTTTTATATAATTAGCAAGTCTTACCTTATTATTAAATTTTATTTTTTCTAATCTATTCAATACTTTTTCATCATCCACAAATTTTTCTAATTCCTTCAAATGAGATGTATCTTTTATCCACTTATCCCCAATCAATTCTATTATTAAGTTGGCTAGTTCAGGATTTGAACTTATAAGCCATCTTCTATGGGCTATTCCATTTGTTTTATTATTAAATTTATATGGTTCTTCTTCATAAAAATCATTTAGTACTTCTTCTTTTAGCAATTTAGTATGAAGTTGTGCTACACCATTTATACTATAGCTTGATACTATACATAAATTAGCCATCCTAATTTCACCATCATACATAATAGCCATTCTTTTAACTTTCTCTTCACTATAGCCTTTTTTTCTTAAATTATTAACATATATCCTATTGATCTCTTCAATTATCATATACATTCTTGGTAGAAGTTTTTTCATAATATCTTCTGACCATCTTTCCATTGCCTCACATAATATTGTGTGATTTGTATAAGACATTACTTTAATAGTTATGTTCCATGATTCATCCCAGGACAATCCTTCTTCATCTAATAATATTCTCATCATCTCTGGTATACACAATGCTGGATGAGTATCATTTATATGAATAGCGATTTTATTGGGTAAATCTTGTGGTGTAATTTTATATCTTCTGCATTTTCTAAATATATCTTGAATTCCTGCACTTACAAAGAAATACTCTTGCTTTAATCTTAACAGTTGTCCTGCATAGTTTGAATCATTTGGATATAAAGTTTGAGAAATTTCCTCTGCATAATATTTATATTTTAGTGCATCTTCATAACTAGCAGCTTGATTTTTAGCATGTAAAGATGATTTTCCAAAATCTCTTGTTGGTATTTCACTTTTCCATATTCTAAGTGTGTTTATACATTCATTTTCATAACCTATTATAGGTATATCATAAGGCATTGCCATTACTGGAATATAATCTTTATGAGTAACTTTAAGATTGCCTTCATCATCTTCTTCAAAATTAATTTTTCCTTCATATTTTACTAATAATGCTCTATTGGGTCTAACTGTTTCCCAAGAATAAGAACTATTTATTAGCCAGTTATCTGGAACTTCAACTTGAGAATTGTTTACAAACTTTTGCTCAAACAATCCGTACTTATACCTTATTCCATATCCATGACCACTGATGCCTACACAAGCCATAGAATCAAGAAAGCAAGCTGCCAATCTTCCCAACCCTCCATTACCTAATGCTGGATCTGGCTCTGACTCAACTATCTCATCTAAGTTTATTCCCAATTCACTTAAACCTTGCCTTACAGTATTTTCAAATCCAAGATTTAATAAATTTGATTTTAATTGTCTTCCTAATAAAAATTCTATGGAAAAATAAAATACTGCCTTTTCTTGATATATTCTACTACCTTCCCAGTCTTTTGAAATCATATCTTTTATAACATAACAAAGTACATTAAAAAGTTCTTCATTACTTGCTTCTTCAAGGGTTTGAGCATATAAGTTATTCATTTTTCTTCTGAAATGTTCTTTAAATCGTTTTTTATTTATTGTAATCATTAAATCGCCCCTTTAGCTTATTAAGCCATTAAATATTCTCATATAGTCTTGAGCTGATTTCTTCCAACTATTATCTGTATTCATTGCATTTATAATTAAATTATTCCAAATACTTTTATCTTGATACAATGTAATTGCTTTTTGAAGGGTAAAGAACATTTCGTGAGCATTGTAATTAGTAAAACTAAATCCATTTCCTTCTCCTGTATATTGATTATAAGGAGTTACAGTGTCTTTAAGTCCACCAGTTTCTCTTACTATTGGAATTGACCCATATCTCATGGCAAGCATTTGACCTATACCACAAGGTTCATATAAAGATGGCATTAAAAATATATCGCATGCTGCATAAATTTGTTGTGCAAAGGCACTATCAAAAGTAATTCTTGCTGATAATTTATTACTAAAATTTGAATTATAATAATTAAACATAGACTGATATTGATGTTCACCTGTTCCAAGTACAACCATTTGTAAATTTTCTCTCATAATTTCAGGCATCATATAATTAATTAAATCTAAACCTTTCTGTGAAGTTAATCTAGATACAATACCTACTAAAGGAATGTTCGGATTAACTTCTAGCCCTAGGATTTCTTGCAACTTTATCTTATTTTGGAGTTTTTTGTGTATACAACTAACATCAAATTTTTCAAATATAGCCTTATCTGTAGCTGGGTTGTTTAAGTCATAATCTATACCGTTTAAAATACCTTCCAATTTATATGATTTTGATTTTAACAGTCCATCTAGTCCTTCTCCGTAAAAAGGTGTCTGTATTTCTTCTACATAAGTCTTACTTACCGTTGTAACCTTATGGGCAAATACAATGCCAGCCTTCATAAAATTAACTTTTCCGTAAAACTCTATATCACCATTATTAAAATAATCATAAGATATATCAAAAACATTTCTTATCATGTCTTTATTAAATATTCCTTGATACTGTAAATTGTGTATAGTATAAACAGTTTTTATATTTTTATATTTTTTTAGATGCCCATAATCTTCTTTAAGTAATAATGGAATCATTCCTGTATGCCAATCATTCAAATTCATTACATCTGGATAAAAGTTCAGTTTTTCCATAGATGATAATACTGCGTTACTAAAGAAAGCAAATCTTTCTGGATCATCACCATGCCCATATATACTTGGTTCATCAGATCTCTTAAAATAAAATTCATTGTCTACGAAGTAAAATGTAACTCCGTCCAACTCCATAGTTTCTATGCCACAATATTGATTTCTCCATCCTACTTTTACACTAAATTCTGCAATTGGTTTAAATTTATCTTTTAAATATGTTGGTATAGTAGAATACTTTGGCATTATAACCCTTATATCAGCACCTTCCTTTTTTAGAGCCTTAGGAAGTGCATAGGACACATCTCCTAATCCTCCAGTTTTTACAAATGGCCAACATTCTGCCGTCACATAAAGTATCTTCATTAATTTTCCCCCTTTTACTACTAAAGCTTCTGATTTTTTTCTATGACCATAGGGTAGTCCTTATCTCCTTTTAGCTCTTTTCCTTTTGAAATACTAATATTTTTATCAAATATAACATTTTCTAAAACTACTCCTGGTTCTATTTTGCAATTTTGCATTATTACACAATTTTTTAGTATTGCGCCTCTTCCTACTTCAACTTTTCTAAATAATGTACAATTTTCAACAGTCCCATCAATTTTACACCCTGTAGCCACGAAGGAATTTTTTACATCAGCATTTTTCATGTATATGGTTGGTGCTTGACTTTTATCCTTAGTAAATATCTTCCTTTCCAAGTTAAATAATTCTGATGATACATCCTTTTTTAATATTTCTTTGCTTGCCTCAGCATAACTTTGAATTGAGTTTATACACTTCAAATAATTTTTGTATTCAAATCCTCCAACTTGTATATTAGAAATTTCTCTTTTAATATAGTCTTCAAAGTATGAATGGGTTCCTAAGCTTGCTATTTTATATATACATTTAATAAAATCCGTTCTTTTCATAATATAAATTTCCATAGATATGTTGGCACTAGGAAACGCTCCTATATTGCCTCCTATATTCAAAACTCTATCATTGCTATCCAGATTTAACGTCATGCAACCTAAAAAATCTTCATCTGCATTGGTCACATGTTTATATATAACAGTAATATCATTTTTTGATTGTTTATGATATTTAAGGACTTCTTTATAATCCATGCTACACAACATATATCCTGGTGCAATAAGTATATATTCTTCTTTACTTTTTTCTATGTAATCTATATTTGCTAATATAGAGTACACATCTCCTGTTCTAAATCCGTAATTATTATTATGTTTTGTATTTTCTGGGCTAAAAATATAAAGTCCACCCTTTTTCCTGCTTAAATCCCAGTCCTTGCCACTCCCCAAATGATCTGTTAAGGATCTGTATTTTTCTTTAGCATAAATTCCAACATTAGTAATATCCGAATTTACCATGTTAGATAAAACAAAATCTATAATTCTATATCTACCTGCAATTGGAGTAGATGCTAATGGTCTTGCATAATTTAATATATTTATATTTGGATTTCCTTTTTTATCAAGATTAATTAATCCCATACATTGATTTTTCATAATATACTCCCCCCTTTAAGCTTCAACTTTTTCATCAGCACGAACTACTTCATACTCTGATACAATACTTATTTCATTTGTATCACTTTTTATCACTGCATTGTCATTAATTACTGCACCTTCTGCTACCATAGCCTTTTCAATTATTACATTTTTTCCTATAGTAACATTAGGCATTATTACAGAATTTCTAATTATGCTTCCTTCTCCAACCTCAACTTTATGTGATAAAATTGTATTTTCGATTGTTCCTAATACGGAACAACCATCTGCTATTAAAGCTTCTTTTATACTGGCATTTTGGCCAATATATTGTGGTGGAAGATCCATAGTATTTGTATATATTGTCCAATTTGAGTTGCTTAACTCTATAGCATCTGGAGTATTTATTAAATCCATATTCGCTTCCCATAAACTTTGTATAGTACCTACATCTCTCCAATATCCTTTAAAAGGATATGCATACATTTCTTGACTATCTTTTAGCATAGCTGGAATCACATCTTTTCCAAAATCATCAAAACATTCTTTAGTATTTCTAGCTCGTAAAAAATATTCTTTTAGCTTTTTCCAATTAAAAATATATACCCCCATAGATGCTAAATTACTTTTCGGATTTTTAGGCTTTTCCTCAAATTCATATATTTTTTTATCATCATCTGCATTCATTATTCCAAATCTACTGGCCTCATCCCACGGAACTTCTATAACTGCTATTGTAGCTTCTGATTTTTTTTCTTTATGAAACTCCAACATTTTACTATAATCCATTTTGTAAATATGATCCCCAGATAAAATTAATACATATTCTGGATCATAATCATCTATAAAATTCATATTTTTATATATTGCATTAGCCGTTCCATTGAACCAATGACCTTCTTTTTCACTCATATATGGTTGAAGTATATAAACTCCTCCATTTATCCTATCCAAATCCCAATGACTTCCCATTCCTATATGAGAGTTCAATATTCTTGGTCTGTATTGTGTAAGCACTCCAACTGTATCTATCCCCGAATTAGAGCAATTACTTAAAACAAAATCTATAATCCTATACTTTCCCCCAAAGGATACTGCTGGTTTAGCTATTCTTTTTGTAAAAACACCCAGTCTTGATCCTTGCCCCCCAGCTAAAATCATTGCTAGCATCTCTTGTTTCATTCAAATTCCCCCTTTTCAAGTTCAATTAATTTCTTAATTTATTTTAAGTTTTATAAATGTAGCTCCTAATGGTGGTACTTTTATCTTTATATGGTAAGGCTTATTATGCCACTTCTCGTCTAGTGCAACTAAATCAGCATTTTCCATAGTTTGATTCGATCCCCAGTATTTCTCATCATCACTATTTAATACTTCTTCATATGTATCTAAGTAAGGAACCCCTACTTTGTAATCATAATAAACAACAGGTGTAAAATTTAAAACAGCTATAATAAAGTCTTTTTCATCCTTACCTTTTCTCATTAATGTAACTATACTTTTTTCTTCGTTATGCGGATCAATAAAGTCAAATCCTTCATAGGAATTATCTACCTCATATAAAGATTTTTCAGCTATATAAAAATGATTTAAGTCCTTTACAAAGGCCTTTGTTTTAGCGTGTTGCTCTCTGTCTAACAATTGCCACTCTAAGCCATAAGCATATCTCCATTCAAGCCCCTGACCAAATTCTCCACCCATAAACAGTAGTTTTTTCCCTGGGTGTATCATGTGATAGGAATATAACAATCTTAAACCAGCAAATTTTTGCCATTCATCTCCCGACATTTTATCCAGTAATGATTTTTTCCCATGAACAACTTCATCATGAGATAGTGGTAAAATAAAGTTTTCTGAGAATGCATACATAAATGAAAAAGTTATTAAATTATGATGATGCTTTCTATATACTGGATCCATCTCCATATATTTCAAAGTATCATTCATCCATCCCATATTCCACTTATGACTAAATCCTAATCCACCTAAGTAGGTAGGTGAAGTAACCATTGGCCATGATGTTGATTCCTCAGCTATAATTAATGGATTTTTTATATTTTCATAAACAACTTCATTTAATCGTCTTAGAAAATCTATTCCTTCTATATTTTCTCTTCCTCCATATTGATTTGGTCTCCAATCACCTATATCATAGTCCAAGTATAAAATAGAGCTAACAGCATCTACTCTAATTCCATCCACATGAAACTCTCTAAACCAATACATTATATTTGATAATAAAAAACTATTAACTTCAGGTTTTCCTAAATCAAAATGAACTGTTCCCCATCCTAGATTTTCTGCCTTTAGTGGATCTGCATATTCAAATTGTGGTGAACCATCAAATCTATATAAACCGTGAACATCCTTGCAGAAGTGACTATACGCAAAGTCCAGTATAATTCCTAAATTATTTTCATGACACTTATCTATAAAGGCTTTAAATTGGTCTGGTTTGCCATGTCTACTTGTAGTTGCATAATATCCTATTGTCTGATATCCCCAACTCATATCTAAGGGGTGCTCTGTTATAGGCATTAATTCTATATGTGTATATCCCATATCTTTTACATAATCAATCATTTCGTATAATTCTTCAAAGGAAAAAAATTCTCCATCCCATTTTCTTTTCCAAGAACCTAGGTTGACCTCATATATGTTCATAGGCTCATTATTAAATCTCTTTTTATTCTTCTCTTGTAAATATTTTTCATCTTTCCAATCATAATCTGTTCTTCCATATACTATTGATGCTGTTTTAGGTCTTAATTCAGAAAGAGTACCATATGGATCTGATTTTAATCTACTTACATTATCGCACCCTATGACATTGTATTTATAAACATCGCCCTCCTCTAAATCAGTAGTAAATATTGACCAAATACCACTATCATACATATTTTCTAAAGGATGAGATGTTTCATTCCACTCATTAAAATCACCTACTAAATAGACCCCTTGTGCATTAGGTGCCCATACAGAAAAAGAATTCCCAACTTCCCCTTTATACTCTGCTTTATGATTCCCAAGAAATTTATAACTATCTAAAGAATTTCCCAAAATAAAATTGTCTATTTTTTCTTTTGTAATTATGTCTAAGTATTTAATTTTAATCCCCCCTAAAGGCTAATATTTTATGTATCTTATTATACTTATACTTCTATCAAAATATGAATCTCCCTTTTTTTATTACTAATTTAACAAATTCTTTACTTTACTTAATATGACTTATAATTCGTATTAAAGCTAACAATTAATTTTTTTTAAGATTAATTGTATATTAATCAGGTGAAAATTCCCATATATATTTTTTTAAATGTACATATTCACAATAAAAAATCAGCTTAGCAGACCCTATGAAATTTCAGACAACAATCTTCTAAAAAATGCATTTTTACATTCTCTAAATGAGTTAATATAACTTAATTTCAGGGCTTATAAACAGCGCAAATGGAATTAGAATTTCCCAACATAAAAAAATACTCTAAAGATATATATCTTTAGAGTATTTTAATTAATTATTTATTATTTTTATCGCTACTTAATACTTCTTTAATTCCTTTAAACGAACCTAAGAAATTAACTGTCTCTGATGGAAGAACAAGTTTAGTAGAATCACTTTCTGCAAGTTTTTCTAAAGCTTCCATAGACTTAAGTGCTAACATGTTATCATCAATATCAGATTCTTTCATTGCTTGGAATACATTTTTAATTATAGTGGCTTCACCCTCTGCTTTAGCCTGTGCTATTTGTCTTATAGATTCTGCTTCACCTTGTGCCATTAGAATGCGAGATTCTTTTTCTCCTTCGGCTTCTCTGACCATGGCTTCTTTTTTAGCCTCTGCGTTAAGTATTGCTGATTGTTTATTTCCTTCTGCTCTTAAGATAGAAGATGCCTTATCTCCTTCTGCTTGTAAGATTGATTCCCTACGCTCTCTCTCAGCCCTCATTTGCTTTTCCATACTGATTTGTATGTCTTTAGGTGGCACTATATCTTTCAATTCCACTCTATTTACCTTGATACCCCATTTGTCTGTAGCTTCATCTAATATAACTCTCATTTTAGAATTTATTAAATCTCTTGATGTTAATGTTTCATCTAAATCTAAATCTCCAATTATATTCCTAAGAGTTGTTGCTGTTAAATTTTCTATAGCTGATATTGGATTTGCTATTTCAAATACATATCTAACTGGGTCTGTGATTTGATAAAACACAATTGTATTAATTTGAATTGTGACATTATCTTTTGTTATTACTGGCTGTGGAGGGAAGTCCTCAGCTCTCTCTCTTAGGTCAATTCGGCGACTTAAAGTATCAATAAACGGTACTAAAAAGTGAATACCTGTATCTGCTTTTTTGTGGAATCTCCCTAATCTCATTACGATACCAACTGTGGATTGTTGTATGACTTTTACACAACTTATACTCATCACAACAATGATTAGAATTAGCACTACTGTTATTATTAAATTTATATTCATTATTACTCACCCTTCCTTTCATTTTAATAAAAGAGAAAAAATTTGATAAAATTTAGTGAACTCAACACATTTAAAGTAATAAAAAGGTATCGAGTTGTATATACATTAATTTATTTAACTTAACACTTTTAAAATACTATATTAATCGCTGTAACATTATCTTTTGTTATAACCTCTTGTGGCGGAAAATCTACTACATTTTTTCTTAAATCAATTACATCCGCCATTGGATCTAAAAATGGTATTAAGAAATGAACACCTGTATCAGCTTTTTTATGGAACTTTCCAAGTCTCATTACTATACCCACCTTTGATTGTTTAATAACTTTTACACAACTTAAGCTTAATACTACTACTATTAGTATTATGGCTACTAATTTTATCATACCCTCTTCTGCTTTTTATTAATTTATGGTTAATTTTATTATTTACTTTTCTTCTTGATTATCAATAGGTTTTACAACTAGTTTAACACCCTCGATTCTTATTACCTTAACAAGCTGTTCAACTTCAATTTTTTCATTGCTGTCTGATATTGCAGTCCAATCTTCTCCCGTCAATGTTACAATACCTGTGGCGTAGGGAAGTATTTCTACTTTAACTACACCTGTTTTTTGCTCTATTCCTTGTAAATTTGTATTATATTTAAAAGTTTTATCTTTATCTACAAAATACTTTGTAAATGTAACTAATAAAGTAATTGAAATAGCCGCAAATAATGCAATTTGAATTATTACGCTTTCTATAAAAGTGCTTAGAACCATTAAAACTAAAGCGCCTATACTAAACCATACTAGTGTTAAACTTGTCGTCATTAATTCAGCTATTCCAAATGCTACCGCAACAATTAACCAAACCGTATTCATCATACCCCTCTTCTCTATTTAGAAATTGACTTACTTTATACTAGTATAACAATATAAATATTGGTAATAGTTACAAATTAATTTCAATATTAAATTCTTTCATAATAACAGGAATTTTTTCTATGATGTTGGTTGCATTCACTGTATACATTTTTTTAGATAAAATGTCCCCTATATAGCCATGTATGTAAGAGGCACATATTACTGCTTCAAATAATTCTATTCCTTGGCCGACAAAGGAAGTTATCATTCCAAGTAAGCAATCACCCATACCTCCGTTAGCCATGGCACTATTACCTGTTGGATTTATATATGCATCTTTCCCGTCTGTAATAATAGTTTCGTACCCTTTAAGTAAAACTATTATATTATTTTTCTTTGCAAATTCTTTTGCCACATCTATTCTATTTTCTTTTATATATAAAATTGACTTGCCTGTTAGCCTAGACATTTCACCCAAATGAGGTGTTATTATAATTTTATTTTTATATTTTTTTAATATGCTTATATTATTTTTTAGCACATTTATTCCATCTGCATCAATTATTAATGGACAATCACTATTATTTAAAACATATTGCAATCTTTCTAGTGTTGTCTTATCATTTCCCATTCCACAACCAAATCCTATGGCATTAGAAGTTTTAACTAGTTCATTTATTCGATCTTCTTCTTTATAATTTGCAGTCATACCTTCACTTAGTTTTGAACTTATTATATCTTGAATATATTCATCACAAACTAAAGTAACTAGTCCACTACCACTTTTTATAGCAGCCTCACTGGCTATAAATGCCGCTCCAGAAAATCCTTTTGAACCTGCAAAAATTGTAACCTTGCCAAAGTCACTTTTAAAACTAAATTTGTTTTTATCTCTTATATTATTTTTGACAAAATTCATAGAAGTGATATATTCATTGTCATCATGTTTTTTTAATATATATTCTGGTATACCTATATGTTCTACCACTACATTTCCAATGTATTTTTTTGTTTCATATTTAAGAAATCCTCTTTTATAAAACTCAAAACATATGGTTTTATCGGCTTTTATGCATACTCCTAAAACTTCACCAGTAGTTGCATTTATTCCCGATGGCACATCTATAGAATAAACTAAATTCTTATTTTTATTTATAATTTCTATAACATCTTTAAATATGCCCTTAATTTCTCGTTCTAATCCAGTACCAAAGATGCAATCAACTAATACATTGCTATTTTTAATATCAGCTTCTAACTGTCCTAGATGATTAATATTTTCTTCTTTTGTGTCTATTACGATATAAGGTATATTCATAGCTTTGAGGATTTCTAAATTAGTTTTTGAACATGGTGTGATTTTTTCCATATTTCCAACTATAAACACCTTTACTTCTTTCTCTCTAGCTTTTAATTGTCTTGCTATTCCAAGGCCATCTCCACCATTATTCCCTACACCACTAACAATTACATACTTATTATATAAGTTTGTATCTAAATGTTTGATTGCTGAAATCACCGCATTTTCCATCATAAGTATTAAAGGAATTTTGTACTCATTAACACAAGCCTCATCTAATTTTTTAGTTGACACAGAAGTTCCTATTCTCATTTCAATCACCTCTTTAACTAATTTATTATTAACCTTTCATATTAAAAATAGTAATTCTTTTCATATAAAAAATAAAGGATAAATTGATTATGTCAATTTATCCTTATATTCATAAAATATTTTAATGTTCTGTAAGTCTACTTTCTTCCATTCTCTTTGTAAACCTATGTAACATTTTGTTGATAGGTCCTTTTAACAGAACATTTAGTACTATAGCTAATGCTAAGAAAGTTAAAAGTACAACTATATCTCCAGTTAAGTTAGGTTCGTATATTCCTGCCACTGCCTCTCTTAACGCTGATATTCCATAAGTAAATGGCAAGAATGGATTAACATTTTGGAAAAACTTTGGTGTTACTTGTATAGGGAATGTTCCCCCCGATCCTGCAACCTGAATTACTAATAAAATAACCGACATAGCTTTTCCTATATTTCCAAACACAGATACCAGGGAGTAGACTATAAAATTAAACACCAAGCTGATAAATAATGATAGTAATATAAATATAGCCGGATTCTTAACTGTGACTCCTAATAAATATATATCTCCCACACTTACAATTAATGCTTGTAATAAACCTATTGATAAAAATGTAAGTCCTCTTCCAAAATAAACTTGATAAGGTTTGTATTCTCCTTTTACCTCTGTTGTTAAAAGTGAAGTTAAAAGTAAAACCCCAACCCAAAGACAAAGAACTGTATAAAATGGTGTCATTGCTGCACCATAGTTTGCCATTGGATATAGTGAATTTGTTACTAATTCCACTGGCTCTTTTAAAAAGTTGGACTGCTTAATTATATCATTTTTTAAGAATTTAATTAAATCTCCCATTTCATCACTATCATTTACTATAGATAAATCAGATACTAATTTATTTAATGCAGATTCTGCCTCTGGTACTTTTTTCTTTATATAGTCAATTGCATCATCTGCATCTCCCGATAAATTAATCGCTGTTCCTAATATATTATTTATTTTAGGAAGTTTATCTTCTGCTTTTTCTAATAGTGATATAACATCGTTAGATACAGTTATTCCCTTATTAAATATTTCATTAAGAGGAGCTACTATTTTAGTATCATAATTGTTGAATAAGTTATTAGTAATTTTATTCACATCATTTAACACAGTTACAATTCCATTTAAGTTATTTAATGAAGGTTTTTCTCCATTATTTATTTGTTCTTTAACTTTTCCTAAAGATGTCTTCGCTAAATTAAGCTTACTATTTATTTCATTAATAGAATCTATAGTTCCTTGAATAGATGTTCCTGGCGCTATTTTATCTAATTTAGTCAAAAAGTCTGATAACTTAGTTGATATGGATAATAAGTGATCAACTTTGTTATAAAGACCATCTACTAACTCTGGTGCATTTTCATATCCTTTTTCTATAGCTGTTGTCAAATCTCCTACGCCACTGGCTATTGATGATGATATGTCATTTATTATTTTTATATCATTTTTTATAGTGGGAGCAATATCATTCATACTAGATTTTGTTGCCTGTAAAAATTCTTTTACATCTTTAGATAGATTAATAGAACTTTTTAATGTTGATTCTATTTGAGGCATATCATTTTGAAGCAATTTGGATATTTCACTAATTTGGCTAGATGCATCACTAGCTGTATTTAAAATACTATCTATTTTACCAAACTTTCCTTGAACTTCAATTAAAGAATTTTCTATTTTTGTAAGCATAGGAAGATTTTCTTCCAAAGATATTCCCAGATCATTTAACGTTGTAAATACTGCTTCACTTGCTGTTTTTACAACAGTTTGATCAACTTGTAGTTGTATTGTAGATGCTCCTTTGTCCGTTATTTTTGGAGCAATTGCATTTATCTTTTCATTCACTGTATATTTGATTTCTGCTTTATGTATATCCTTACTTAATACTGATATAATATTTTTAGAAAAATCTGGTGTAATTTCTATTGAGGCATAATATTTACCTGTCTCAACACCTTTCTTTGCTTCTTCTCCATTAACAAACTTCCATCCCAAGGAGTTGTTATTTTTTAGTTCATCTATTAACTTATCTCCTACGTTTAAATCTTTTTCAAATAAAGTTGCTCCTTTATCATTGTTTACTACTGCCACTGATATATTAGATGTATTACCATATGGATCCCAAGAAGCCTCTATATTAAACCAAGCATATAAGGATGGTAATACTGCAAGTGCTATTAATACAATTATTAGCGCCATATTTGTAGATATATCTTTTAAATCATCTCGAAATATTTTAAGTATATTTTTCATAGGTATTCCTCCACTAAGTTGTAAGTTAAAAATGTCTAATTTGTGTTTTAACTTATTTTTCGATTTATTTTTAATATTTATACAGAAATCCATCATATGTATTAAATTCAATTAATAAACAATCGTTACTATTCATAAATTTTGTTAGATTTTTAAGCATTATATATTATATTACATATATTTGAAAATATATATACAACTTCATATTTTAACACTAATTACTTATTTTTTGCAAATTTTGTAAAATATAGGCGAAATTATCATTTTTCCACAATAAAAGACACTCAATAATGAGTGCCTTTCATCTATAATAAATAAAATTTATACTCCTACTACTTTTGTAACTCCTGGGACTTCCTTAACTAATAGGTTTTCTATAACTGCTTTTAAAGTCATAGTAGCACCTGGACATCCAGAACACGCTCCTTTAAGTCTAACTAAAACAACTCCATCATCACTAACTTCTACTAATTCTACGTCTCCCCCATCCCTTTGTAAAACAGGTCTAACTTTTTCTAGTACTTCTGCAACTCTTTCTTTCATTATATGAACCCCCTTAAATATATTTAATATAATATATTTATAATTATATACCATGTCCAAATAACTCACCACAATAGAGCTTAATTATTTCATTTTATATAATATAAAAATTTGTATAAATTATTTTTGTATAATTATTTTATTATCTACAGGTTTATCCTCATTCACTTCATAAGTAACTATATTTATTAAGTCCTGTTTAATTTCAATTACAGTGTATGTTGGTATTTCTTCACAATAAATCTTTTTTATATACTTGTTTTTATTCTTGTCTTTTTTATAAAACTTACTTCCTGTAGAAGAACCTCCTGTTATATAAGTTATTCCTTCATTATTTTTTATTATGTCTACTTTTTCTTTTGAATTTTCTACTCTCTCCACTGTATAATTCATTATTTTTTTATTATTTTTAAGTGGATAAGTTCTAGAATATATATGATCATGGCCACACAAAACTAAATCAATTTTATTATCTTCCAATATGGGTGGGATTTCACTTCTTAATATTTTCATATCTTTATCATCTTCGTGTCGACCACCACCATAGATATCATGATGAAATACAGCAATTTTCCACTTCATATCTTTATTTTCTTCTATAGTGTCATCGATAAATTTTTTATGTTGTAATATATTTAAATTATTTGTATTTATAAATAAATATAAAGTGTTGCCATAAGTAAAGTAATAATCTCCTCCTGCTACAGTCTCACCTAAATTAGTTAAGTTTGGCATATTAAAGTGATTATAAAAATTCTCATTATCTTTGTCGTGGTTTCCAACGGCATTTGCTATTGGTATATATCTTAAATAATCAGGGGATAAAAAACCAGCATATTCTAAATTACTTGTATATGTTTTAGATAAATCATCGACATCTTCTGTTGCATTAGTTACATCTCCACCACATACTATAAAGCTAGGATTATTACTTTTGTCTACTGATTTTTTTATAACTTTATTCCAATTATAAGCATCCTTTTCTACTCCATCTATATCAGATTTCATTTTTTTTGATGAAGCTCCAATTTGCGGGTCAGCCATAAATACAAAGGCATAATTTTGAAAGTCTTGCGTTTTATACTCCAATGGTTCACTCCACACCCCATCACTCTCATATGAATAAATATAAGTTGTATTGGCTTTTAGGTTTGTAACCGTTACTTTATTACTTATAAATCCATTTCCTATATCAATACTCTCACCTTCAAATGTCCTTTCTTTTCCATCTTCTTCCCAAATTTTTATTTTACTTCCACCCTGAGAAGATCTGCTATACCAAGAAAAATTAAGCATACTTTCATCTTCTCCTGGTGTTAAGCATATTTCTGAGAAATATTCTAATGATATACGTTCTTTTCCATATCCTAAAAAACAATTTTTGTGTTCTTTTGAAATAGACAATACAGGAAAAAATACTATAATAATAATAGACAATAAAATACTAATTATTTTTCTTTTATTTTTCATTTTTCACTCCTAAAATAATACTTGTTTTTAATATTATTTATTATTAGTGATAAATTATTTATTTTAATTCTTAAAATATAAAATTATATTAGAAATAAATTAGTAAAAATACCACATTAAAATTTATTCGTGGTGTATATAATAACTTAATAAAGACAAGGGGATTTATGATGAATTACAACACTTTGATTTTTGATTTAGATGGCACTCTTTTAAATTCTTTAGATGATTTAGCTGATAGTGTTAATTATGCTTTAGAAAAGTTAAATTTTCCAATTAGAAGCAAGGATGAGATTTGTTCTTTTATTGGAAATGGCATTGAAAAATTAATTGAGCTTTCACTGCCAGATAAAACTTCTTACGATAAATTTGCAGAATGTTTATTTATTTTTAAAAGATATTATTCCAAAAATCTAAGAAATAAAACTAAACCTTATGATGGAATAATTGAATTACTAGATTATTTGAGAGAAAATAAATATAAGATGGCAATTGTATCTAATAAATTTCAAGATGGCGTTACGGAATTAAATGAACATTATTTTTCACAATATATTGAAGTAGCAATAGGCAAGTCTCCTGAAAGAAGAAAAAAACCATATCCAGATACAGTATTAGCAGCTATAAATAACTTAGATTCGTCTAAAGATAAGTGCTTATATATTGGTGATAGTGAAGTTGACTTTGAAACATCAAGAAATGCAAATATAGATTTTGTAGGCGTTGCTTGGGGATTTAGGGATAAAAAGATATTAGATGATTTAGGTGCAGATTATATAATTAATAATCCAAATGATTTAATACCTATATTAAGTTGTAAATAGTTTCAATAAAAAAGGAGCATACGCTCCTTTTTTATTTTTAATCTTCTATACTAGAAAGTATTTTTATTTTTTTCATAAGTTTATCAAATTGGTCTGGTGTTATTGATTGTTGCCCATCAGATAAAGCCTTTTGAGGATTATTGTGGACTTCTATCATAAGACCATCACATCCTGCAACTACAGCAGCTTTTGACATAGATTCTACGTATTCGCTACTTCCGGTTCCATGACTTGGATCTACTATTATAGGTAAATGTGAATGTTTTTTTACTACAGGAATAGCACTTAAATCTAAAGTATTTCTAGTGTATGTTTCAAAAGTCCTTATTCCCCTTTCACATAAAATTATATTTTCATTACCACCTGCCATAATATGCTCTGCACTAAGAAGCCATTCTTCTATTGTTGAAGAGAGCCCTCTTTTCAATATTATAGGCTTATTCGTTTTTCCTACTTGTTTTAACAAATCATAGTTTTGCATATTTCTTGCACCTATTTGTATTACGTCAACAATATCCATAAATTCATCTAAATAACTAATTGACATAAGCTCTGATATAATAGGAAGACCTGTTTCCTTCTTTGCAATTTCCATTAACTTAAGTCCATCTAGCTCTAGTCCTTGGAAACTGTATGGAGAAGTTCTCGGCTTAAAAGCCCCTCCTCTTAAAAAGTTAGCTCCACTTTTTTTTACTTTTCTTCCAATGTCAACAATTTGCTCTTCACTTTCTACTGCACAAGGGCCAGCTATTATTCCGAGATGTTTATTTCCAATTTTATTATCATTTATATTTATAATGGTATCTTCTGGATGAAATAATCTATTTGCTTTTTTATATGGTTCTTCAACCTTTAATATTTTCGATACACATTTTAAGTTTTTAACTCTTTCTAAATCACATTCTGATGTATTTCCTAATATACCTATAACACAGTTGTGTTTTCCTTTTGACACATTAACTCCTAAATTTTTATTTGTTATATAATTTACCACTTGATTTATATCGTCACTAGTGTAGTTTTTCTCCATTACTACAATCATAGTTTGCCTCCCTCTATTTAGCGGTGATTTTCTTCATTTTGTATCAGTTTGCTTAAATTCATTAAATTTCTAAAAAATCCTTCTAATACAAATCTGTAGTCCTTGTTTTTTAAATAAGATAAATTCTTTTGAATAACTTCTTCTTCTCTCTTAGCATTTAAAATCCCTATTTCTTGTTCTTTTTTGCATCTTGATATTTCTCTAGATATATCCATACGTCTTTCAAACAATTCAGTTATTTGCTTATCTATTTCATCTATTTCATCTCTGTACTTCTTTAAGTTGTCCATAATTTTATTCCTTTCTTATTTAATTTAAAAAAGAGAGCTTATGAGCTCTCTAATAATATCTAATTTATGTAGATATTTCAATAGTTTCTTACTTATTTTATTATTATAAGAAATCTATAAGTATAAGTGAACTCAAAATAATGATCTTCCTTTTACTTATTATTTTATCAAGTCATTTTAGTTATTCCATATTTATTAAAAACTTATCGTACAAAAAAAACATTCATCAAACTATGCATAAATATACATAAATAAGTATCTTTATATTTTATTTTAACTATTCCAATTATAAATGCTATTATTAAACCAAAGAATACTTTTGAAATAATTATATCGATTGTAAAAAATGAACTACCAACCACACTTAAGTTCTGACTTACTATGTCCCAATAACCTATTTTAAATAGAGCTGATAACAAACTTACAATTACTAAAACCTTTTTTTCGTCTTTTTGAAAACTTCTAATATAGTTCCATATATAATCTCTAAAAATCACTTCTTCAAATATAGGCTGAGCTATTAAAGATAATGTAAGTATTATCAAATTAGATGATACATATCCTCCATAAAAATATGGTGATACAAATATGGCACATAAAGCTATACCACCTAATATTAATCTAATATTTTTATTATCATATCTGTTATTTAACTTAACCAACCTTTGTCCAGGCGGGTTGAATAAATCATTTCCCCTCAAAATAAGAGAAAAACTTATACCAACTAACATAATAGATATAATGTTAGCAATATTAACATTTTCCAATGTGAAGTTTAACTGACTTAAAAATATATATTTTATAATTACCCTAGCAATCTGTACTATAACCATCAAAATAATAGCATCTAGAACATATTCTTTATTTTTAGAAATATATCTATCTTCTTTTATATTCACACATATCACCCACAATTTATTTTGTATAGTATTCATTATAGCACAGTATTAGTAATATATAGAAATATAAAATCATAATAATTTAAGTCTTTAATTAGTCGTATAATCCATTTAAAACTCTACAAACTGTTGCCTTACTCCATGAAGTTTCCTTTGATATTTCTCGATAGCTAAGCCCATCATTTCTTAGCTCTTTTATTTGCTCAATATCCGAGTCCTTAATTTGCTTTTCTTTTGGTTTCAAATTGTTTCTTAATAATCTTAAATGCTCTATCTCCTCTTTTAAGCTCTCTATTTCCATTTGCTTTGCTCTTAATTTTTCTTCGTAAGCATCTCTCATTTCATTAAACTCTTTAATATAATTAACTTTCCAATCATCTTGTGATTTTGTTTTAAATAATCCCATTTTATTACACCTCTATTCATATTTATTTCCTTCAATATATGATAGTTTCTTTGTTTACAAGGAAATCCCTTGTAATTTACACGTAAATCTATTCTAAAAATTAGGCTAAAATTCAACCTTTTTTATTAATTTTCAAAATATTATTTTATTTTTCTATGAATTAAGAGTATCTTCTTGGTTAAATATTAAAATAATAATATTTAATTTGCATTGGCGTAGGATTTATTCTTCTAATGTGATATTATAAATTAGATAAAAAATATATAAAATTAACTTCTCTTTACATACTATATATCTTTCCTATGGCTTTAAACTAATATATAGGAACTTTTACTTAGATATATTTGTTACTTAAAATTTAGAGAAGTAAAATTTATAAAGAGAGGTCGTAAATATGAATTTTAAAGAATTAGGCATAGGTAATGACTTAGTAAATGAGTTAAGTCAAATAGGAATAAAAGCTCCTACACCTATACAAGAAGAAGCTATTCCTTTAATTTTAAATAAAAAAGATATAATTGCTCAATCTCAAACTGGTACAGGTAAAACATTCGCCTTCTTATTACCAATGTTTGAGAATATTAATCCAAAAGATAATAATATTCAGGGATTGATTATTACCCCAACTAGAGAACTTGCTATTCAAATAAGTGAAGCTGCTCAAAAATTAAATATAGCTAAAGAAATAAATATATTAGCTGCTTACGGTGGAAAAGATATAAAATCTCAATTAAATAAATTAAAAAGAAGTATTCATTTAGTAATTGCTACTCCAGGTAGACTACTAGATCATATAGATAGAGATTCTATAAACCTTAGTAAGTTAAAAACACTTGTTATAGATGAAGCTGACCAAATGCTTTTAATGGGCTTTAAGAACGAAATGGAGGCCATTATAAAAGAAACTAATAAAAAAAGACAAACTTTGTGTTTTTCAGCAACTATGGATTCTGATGTAAAGAAACTAGCTTATAGACATACAAAAGAGCCTGCTGAAATAACTATCAAAAGCAAAGAAATTACTATTGATACTATAAAACAAGAAGTTGTTGAAACTACAGATAGACATAAAAAAGATGCTTTATGTAAAGTTTTGAATGAAGATAATCCATTTATGGCAATTATTTTTTGTAGAACAAAAAGAAGAGTTGATGCTTTAGAAGAGTCTCTTGCTATTGATGGCTATAATTGTGAAAAATTACATAGTGATATTTCTCAAGCTAAGCGTGAGAGAATAATGAAATCTTTTAGAAAGGCTGATATTCAGTATCTAATCGCTACAGACGTAGCATCTAGAGGTCTTGATATTACTGGTATAACTCATATTTATAACTATGATATCCCAGAAACTAGTGAAGATTATATTCATCGTATAGGCAGAACTGGTAGAGCTGGAGAAGATGGTTATACTTGTATGTTTGTTGATCCTAAAAATACTAGAACATTAGAAGAAATTGAAAGTGATATTAAATATAAAATCCCTAGGAGAGCTTTAATATAAGTTTAATATAAAAAACCTATCTAGTTTTAGATAGGTTTTTTTAATTGTGATCAATCATAAATTTAAATTTAATACATAAATCATGCTTACATAGATCTATCAACTTGTAAGCTACATGGTTTTTGGGTTCATTATCATTCTCATCTTCATCAATACCAACAGATACTATTTTTTGATTTTCATAATCAAATTTAATATTAATATTAGGTGTATAAAAGTCTTTTATATCCACAGAAAAGTCATATAATTTATCTTCTTGCTTTCTTTCAACACCCTTAATTACTAAATGTTTATTTTCAAATAACAAATTATCACCATCCTTATATAATCTATATTTTCCACACTTAGAAAATTTATAAATAAAAAACAGTATTAATTTATTAATACTGTTTTTTATATTTTTTCATTATAAAATTCTTTTAAATACTAATAAAAGATCTTTTACAAACTTCAACTAAAGTCTTTTCAAAATTAATATTATCTTCTCTAGATCTTTTCTTAGGTCCTTTAACCCTACCTCCACTTTTTCTAATTTTCTTAGAAATATGTCTGTTATAAAGTAACCTATCAATATTATCGTTTGTATAGATTAAACCATTTTGATTTATAACATAGGACGCTTTATTAATTGCCATTGCGGCTAAGCCGTAATCTTGTGTTATAACTATATCTTCTTTTTGAAGAAGGTTTATAAGGGCAAAATCAACGGAATCTGCTCCTTTTGAAAACACCATTGTTTTTGCTCCTTCTTTATTAAAAACATGGGAAGTATCACACATTATAATCACATCTATATTAAATTGTTTTGACACCTTTATTGTCAAATCTATTACAGGACATCCATCCCCATCAATTAATATTTTCATATTATCTCCTATTTTTTAATCATCGTCTTTATCATCATCGTCGTCATCGTCATCGTCATCGCCATCGCCATCATCGTCGTCTTCATCATCAGATTCATTTTCAGTTCTATCTTCTAACTCATCTTGCAACTCATCCATGACTTCTTCATTTAGATAAACATTATCTTTACCTTTTGTACCTAGAAGAGCCATAATCTCATCAACAGACATATTTTCTATGGTATCTTCTAAAGTATCTTCATCTAGATCACATAACGCTTCATATCTGCCTATACTTACACCTTTTTCCTTTGCAAGTGCTATATCTTCTTCATTTCCCTTTAGATAAACAAACTTTGTATTATTTAATCCTTTACTAACTGTATCTTTTACTTCACTTTCATATTTATCATTACTTATTTTATTAGTAAAAGTAAATCCTACTATACCTTCTTTACTCTCACCATGATTTTTACTTAAATATTTCTCTAAGATATTTATACCTTCCTCTAATGTTTTGCCCTTTAATTCTTCTAAATTAATTGTCTTTCCATCATCATTAACTCCGTAAACATTAACTATATTTTTATTTTTATCCAACTCGAACTCAATACTTGGATTAATATCTATGGACATTAAAGCATAAGCTCCACCTGTAGTATTATTTTTTACTATAGGTACTACTAATAATACTAGCATTGCAGCAATAGTTAAAATAGGTATTATTCTATTTTTCATAGTATTTCTACTTTTAGTTAATTCATATAAATCCTCTTCTAAGAAAAATATTGTATCTCCAACTTGCATGTTTTCCTTATTTCTTATCCTAACAACAGTAGAGTCGTCTTTTAGAACTAAGGAATACTTTTCTTTTACTTCAAGTATAATTCCTTTATTATACATAATTCAACCTACCTTTTTATCCATAATTTTAAATTTCTATAATTCTTATCAAATATTATAATTACTGTAATAATAAACTTTTTACTACCTTTAATTATTTTTTCTGTCACATTAAATTGTAGTGAAATTCTTTTTATTGGTAATCTCTTTTTTTCATACATAAAATCTACTAAAGGTTTTTCTTTGCTGACTTTTTCAGATAAGTTTATAGCATTTTCTCTTGTTTTTTTATGTTTAGGAGCATCATCCACTAAATCCTCAAAATCAAAACCAAATTCCTTCATATGCACTTTTAAATTTTCTATTTCATCTTTTAAATAATTTTGATTGTCTATAGGATTAATAATTTCTTCACTAAATTCTATTCCTTCCTCTTTTAAACTTTCTAAGGATGGATCTAAACGATGTTTGTTTTCTTTTACTAAATAATTTTTTATTCTACTACTTATTACTAAACTTGCGAAAGGTAGAAATGGTCCTTTATCTTCACTATATTTTTTCATAGCTTCATGAAATGCCAGTACACCTATACTAAACTCTTCATCATTTTCAATTGAAACATACCTCTTAGTTACTTTACTTATTGATTTAATGATAAAAGAAAAATGTTCTTCAATAAATTCATTTTCCTCTATGAAATTGCTTCTTTTTAAATTCATTTATCTTCCTTTCTTTGTAATTTATATTAACTCCTTTATGATAATTAAAATTGTAATCCTACTTTTATAGCAAAGGAATCCAACTTCAATTCCTTTTATATTATATAATACAATTATTATTTATTATTTAGGTACTTTTTCCTTTATTAACATAATTTTTTAACAAAAAAAGAGATTTAAAAAAATCTCTTTTATACTACTTTATATAAATTTTCATACTTTTGTGGTTTCATTCTTTCATTTTTATTAATAGAATCTATTTTATCCATATCTTCTTTTTCTATATGAAAATCAAATATATCAATATTTTCTTTAATTCTATTAAGTTTGCTTGTTTTTGGTATGGCAATTACGTTATTTTGTAAATGCCATCTTAATATTATTTGTGCCTCACTTTTATTATATTTTTGAGACAACTGTTTAATTATATTATTTGATGACAACTGTCCTCTCATTATAGGACTCCATGCTTGAACTACAATATTATGTCTTTTGCAAACTTTTAATAATTCTTTTTCTGAGCGTTTAGGATGTATCTCTACTTGATTTACCATAGGGTTAATTTCTGAAAAACCTATAATTTCTTCTAGTTGTTTCACTGTAAAATTGCAAACTCCTATTGCTCTAACCTTTTTTTCTTTGTATAAATACTCCATCGCTCTCCAAGTTTCTTTAATATTTTCTGTTGGCCAATGCACTAAATATAAGTCTATGTATTCCAATCCCAACTTATCTAAAGATTTATTAAAGGCATTTATTGTATTTTCATATCCATCATCATCTATCCATACCTTTGTAGTTACAAATAGTTCTTCTCTAGGTATCCCTGCCTCTCTTATACCCTTTCCTACACCCTCTTCATTGTTATAAAAAGATGCTGTATCTATGCTTGTGTATCCTGAATTAATTGCTTCTTTTATAATATTACAGGCTTCATCATTTCCATTTTGTAATTTATACGTTCCAAATCCTATAATAGGAATTTCTACCCCATTAGATAATTGTCTAATCCTTCTTTCCATTTTTTTAACCTCCGCTAAAGTGTCCTTCATCAACCCACAATTTTAATAATATATTATTTATTGTGAACCATCAACTATATTAATATAACCAAAAACACCTTAAATATATAATATATTTAAGGTGTTTTACTATTTATATATGATTATATTTACATAGCTTCTTTGTTTTCAAATTGTGAATTATATAGATTTGCATAGAAACCATCTTTTGCTAATAATTCTTCGTGATTTCCTTGTTCAACAATATCCCCATCATTAATAACTAATATTAAATCTGCATTTCTTATAGTTGATAATCTGTGAGCAATTACAAAACTTGTTCTTCCTTCCATTAAATTATCCATAGCTTTTTGTATTAAAAGTTCAGTTCTTGTATCAACAGAACTTGTTGCTTCATCTAAGATTAGTATTTTAGGGTCTGCCAATATGGCACGAGCTATAGTTAATAATTGTTTTTGACCTTGAGATATATTACTTGATTCTTCATTCAATAACATATTATATCCATCTGGTAAAGTTTTTATAAAATGATGAACATGAGCTGCTTTAGCGGCATTTATTACTTCATCATCACTAGCATTTAATCTACCATATCTAATATTTTCTTTTATTGAACCATTAAATAACCAAGTATCTTGAAGAACCATTCCAAACAATTCTCTAAGTTCTCCTCTATTGAAGTCTTTAACGTTATGACCATCTACAAGAATTGCTCCAGAGTTTACATCGTAGAATCTCATTAACAACTTTATCATAGTTGATTTACCTGCTCCTGTAGGTCCAACTAGTGCAACTTTTTGTCCTGGTTTTACATGAGCTGTAAAGTCTTTAATTATAGTTCTGTTTTTATCGTATCCAAACTTAACATTTTCAAAATCAATTCTACCTTCTAATCCTTCTATACTTACAGGATTTTCTACTGTTACATCTTCTTCTTCTTCATTTAGGAATTCAAATACTCTCTCAGCTGCAGCTGCAGTAGATTGTAATTGATTTGATATTTGAGCCATTTGTGCTATTGGTTGATTAAAACTTCTTACGTATTGAATAAATGACTGTATATCTCCTACTTCAATTCTATTTTTTATAACTAAATATCCACCAAGTATTGAAACTACAACATAACTTAGATTTCCTACAAACATCATTATAGGTTGCATTATACTTGATAAAAATTGAGCTCTCCATGCTGAATCATATAGTTTGTTATTAATTTTATTGAATTCTTTTATAGATTCTTCTTCTCCGTTGAATGCTTGAACTACTGTGTGGCCACCATATAATTCTTCCACCTGTCCATTTACATTACCTAGGTACTCTTGTTGGCTCTTAAAGTACTTTTGAGATTTTTTAATAACAAAAGAAATTATAAACAATGATATTGGTATAACCACTAATGCACTAACTGTCATAAGTACACTTATAGTTAGCATCATTATTAATACTCCTACTAAAGTAGTAACAGAGGTTATTATTTGTGTTAAACTTTGATTTAAACTCATTGCTAAAGTGTCTATATCATTTGTAAACCTTGATAATACTTCCCCATGAGTTCTTGTGTCAAAATATTTCATAGGCAATCTATTTATTTTTTTCACTAATTCATCTCTAAGGTTATATGCTACCTTTTGAGAAATACCACTCATTACATAACCTTGGACAAATGAGAATATAGCACTAACTATATATAGTATAACTAAAACTATTAATATTCTTTTTATAGCTTCAAAATCTATTCCACTACCTTCTCCAGATACTTTGCCAACCAAACCATTAAATATCTCGGTTGTAGCTTTACCTAATATTTTAGGTCCTATTACTGAAAATGTTACACTTCCTATAGCAAATATAAATACTATTATTATTGATAATTTATATTTAGCCAAGTAAGACATTAGTGTTCTCATTGTACCCTTGAAGTCTTTAGCTTTTTCTACTGGTCCATTCATTGCAGGACCACCCATAGGTCCTCTCGGTCTTCTTTGTCTATTGTCTTCTCTACTCATTTTCTAACTCCTCCTTTGAAAGTTGTGATAATGCTATTTCTTTATAGATTTCACAATTTTTTAGAAGTTCTTTATGTGTTCCTATTCCAACTACTCTTCCTTCATCTAATACTACAATTTGATCTGCATCTAAAATTGTACTTATTCTTTGAGCTACTATTAAAACTGTACTCTCTTTAGTTTCTGTTTTTAATGCTTTACGAAGTTTTGCATCTGTTTTGAAATCTAGGGCAGAGAAACTATCATCAAATATAAATATTTCTGGATCTTTTGCTATTGCTCTAGCAATAGATAATCTTTGTTTCTGACCACCTGATACGTTTGATCCACCTTGGGATATTTCAGAATCAAATTTATCTTCTTTATCATTTATAAAATCTATTGATTGAGCTATCCTTGCTGCTTTTATTATTTCTTCTTCTGTAGCATCTTTTTTGCCGTATCTTAAGTTTGAATCAATTGTTCCAGAGAATAATATTCCTTTTTGCGGAACATATCCAATCTTTTGTCTTAAGTCATGAATTGATACATTTTTTATATCTGTTCCATTAACTTTAATTTCACCTTCTGTGACATCGTGGAATCTCGGTATTAAATTAATTAGTGTAGACTTTCCACTTCCAGTACTTCCAATAAATGCTGTTGTTTCACCTGGCTTTGCAGTAAAGTTAATATCATGTAATATTTTTTCATCTGCATCAGGGTACTTAAACGAAACATTTTTAAATTCAACTAAACCTTTTTTATTATTATCAAAAGTTTTAGGATTTTTATCTTCTTTAATTACTATATCTTTGTCTAACACTTCATTTATACGTTTAGCTGACACTGCTGCTCTTGGTAACATAACAGAGACCATTGATATCATTAAGAATGACATTACTATTTGCATTGTATATTGAATAAATGCCATCATATCTCCAACTTGCATTGCTCCTGTATCTATGTTTTTTGCACCTACCCATACTATTAATACTGATATAACGTTCATAACAAGCATCATAGCTGGCATCATACAAGACATCATTCTATTAACAAACATATTTACTTTAGTTAAATCTTTATTAACTCCATCAAATCTCTTTTCTTCAAATCTTTCTGTACTAAATGCACGTATAACAGGAAGTCCTGTTAGTATTTCTCTTGTTACTAAATTTAATTTATCTACTAGGTTTTGTAATAATTTAAATCTAGGCATTACTGTTGAGAATAATATACCTACTATTATAACAACACCTAAAACTGCCACACCTATAATCCATGTCATAGAGGTATTAGTATTAAGTGCTTTGTATATACCTCCCAGCGCCATAAATGGTGCATAAAATACCATTCTTAACATCATAACTGTCATTTGTTGTATTTGTTGTATATCATTTGTACTACGTGTTATTAATGATGCTGTAGAAAATTCAGACATTTCTTTACTAGAAAATCTCATTACTTTTTCAAATGTTTTAGATCTTAGAGTACGTCCTAAAGATGCTCCTACCTTTGATGCTAAAAATCCTACTGCAATAGCTGCTATCACACTTAATACAGTTATTCCAATCATTATTGCTCCTGTAGTAAGTATGTATTTTGTTTGAAGACTTCCAGTATCTATACCAATTTCATTGTATTCACTCTTAACAAAAGACACAGCCCCCTGGCTAATCATGGCTTCTGGTAAATCAACCAGTTGTTTATCAATTTCTTTAATTATGTCATTTCTTTGATCTTTTGTCATTGATTCCAACATAGCAAATATATCTATATTTTCTAAATTAGTATTCTTTGCAGAATTTGTCATGTTCCCTTGTGGCATGTTTTGTGATGACATATTAGATGTCATGTTCTTTTTCATCTGTTCTTGAATTATTTTACTTGATTCATCATCACTTTCTAATCCATATAGAATTAATTCTGGCTTACCAAGTATATTCTCTAATTTTGATAAAGTGTCTTCTTTATCTGTATTTAATAAATATAAATCTTCTTTATCTAAAGCTGGATATAATTCTTTGTACTTATTAAATTCATCACTACTTAAAGAATCCTTACTTAATAATTTATAATTGTCCAGTATAGTATTTTTATTTTTATCACTCATAAAAATAAAAAGTTTATCCATTTGGCTTTTTCTTATTGCATCTGGAACAGAATTTTCTATTCCTCCTTGTTGTATACCTATATTAATAATATTTGAAGTATAAGTAGGTAAAGATAGTTCACAGCTTGCTTGGCCTGCTAAAAGTAATATAATAATTAAAATTATAAAACTTGAATTTTTTAAATGCTTAAATATTTTTAACATCTTTTCTTCCTTTCTTCATTTTATGATTTTATTTTTCTGACTGCAATTCTTCTATAACATCATAAAGTTTTCCAAACAGACGAATTAAATTATCAGTATCTTCTTCACCCATTTTTTCAACTACTTGACAAGTAAAATTTTCGAATTTTCTATTTTGGTCTTTTAAAAACTCCTCTCCTTCTTGAGTCAACTTCACATATACTACTCTTCTGTCACTTTTGTTAGAAGTTCTTTGGATATATCCTTTTTCTTCCATAACATTTAACATTTTTGATGTTGCCGGCTTCGTAATACACAAATCTTTCGTTAACTCAGATGTCTTCATCCCATAATAATTTTCATCTTCTTTATTGCTCAAACAATTATTATAAATAACCTTCATTGTCATAAGCATACCTGGTTGAAATTCTTGAGATTTTTTATGTTTATGAGCTAGCTTTTTTATTTTTGCTATAGAATCTAAAAACTCTTTAGATTTTTTTTGTAGCATACTCATTTTTTTCATCCCCTTCTGTTTATTTTAGTTAACCATAATAATAGTTAACTAAAGCAACTATTATTATAGGAAACTTTTTTTATTAAGTCAAGTTAAATTTTATATTGTTAATACAATAACATTTTTAAGTATATAACATACTATTATTTCATTATTATTTGCACTTATATCTTTGTAATAATCTATTTTTATGTTGTAAATATTTGTATTTTATTTTGATTGATGACTTTTTAGAATGATTGGTAAATTTTTCACATTTATCAAATATAACTGATATAATTATATTAGATAGATTTTTATATATTATATATTTTTTTATAAGGGTGGGCTGATGAGTTATGAGGTTTGATTGTTTTTATTATCCTATTTTAAGTGAAGATGAATGCGTGGTTAGAAGTAATGAAGGAATTAAAGATTTCGATTTTGGAGATAAGGTTCCTACAAAAACTTTATATTACAACTACAATCCTAGCTTTGTTATTTTCCAAAATAGTAAGCTATTTATTGTTGAAGATGGTATCCTAAAAGAAGAAGCTAATGTAGATGATCTTAAGTTTCCATTAAAAATTATATTTAATCATGGAACTCAATTGACAATTGATAAAAAATCAGATTTATCATCTATTAGATTACTAGTGCCTGGATTTTTTGAAGATGAAAAAGATTTAGGTGAATTATTTTTCTTATCAGAAGTTTATACAAGAAGGATAAGAGATGCACAATATCGTGTAATGAATGAACTTACTAATTCAGTAATAGATGTTAAATATCTTAATGATGAAATTCACAATGCAACAAAAGGCCTATTAAGCCAATTAAAGGTTATACAAGAAAAATTTGTAAAATTAATTGATAGCAATCCTTGCTTAATTGATGATTATCTAAATTATATGAATTTCCATAACGAAGAAGATATGCTACAAATTGGAATTAATAAATATTTCGAGGAAGGCACAGAACAATATAATGAGTACAGAAAAAATTCTTTAATATACAATAGAAAGCCTATCTATCCTAAATTCAAACTAGAGCATCTAGTGAGCTCAATTAGCAAGTATAAATAATATTTAAAATTTAAAAGATATAAAAAAGCTATATCAAAACAAATTTATTGTTATGATATAGCTTTTTAAATTAATATCTCCCCAAATTGGATTTTACTAAGGTTCATTTATGTCAATCTGAGCAATTCACAAAGTATAATCGTCTAGTCCTATGCCTGAATATAAGTTATTCTGAGAAAAATTTGTATAAGTATATACAGCTACATCTATTCCTCTGCATTTAGACATATGTTTCCTCCAATATAATAATTTCTATATTTAAAAATAAATTAAATACCTTAATTTATTTTATTTTTCTTATATAAATCTTGTGATTAGATTATTTATGCTCTTTTCAGGGTATTATCATAATGATAAAATAAATATTAATAATTTATACCTAAGGAGATAAAAATGAAAGTTATTATAATAGGAGCTGTAGCTGCAGGTATGTCTGCTGCTGCAAAATTAAAAAGAATAAAGCCTGATTATGAGGTTATAGTATATGAAAAAACTGACATAGTATCTTTTGGAGCGTGTGGCCTTCCTTATTATGTAGGCGGATTTTTCCAAGATTCTAATATGATGATTGCAAGAGAAAAGTCAAAATTTATAGAATCAGGAATAGATTTAAGAACTCTTAAAGAAGTTATAGATGTTAATGCAGATAGTAAAACTCTTACTATAAAAGATTCTTTAACTGAGGAAATCTTCACAGATAAATATGATAAATTAATGATTGCTACTGGGGCAAGTAGTATTATGCCTTCTTTAGACAAATCATATGAAAATTTAACTACCCTAAAAGATATGAATGATGGCTTAAAACTTAGAGAATTAATGAATAAGGAAGAAAATAATAATATAGTCATCCTAGGAGCTGGCTTTATAGGAATAGAAACTATTGAAGCTGCAAAAAAATCAAATAAAAATATTCATTTAGTAGGTAGAAGTAGTAGAGTTTTAAATAAGGTATTTGATAAAGAAATTACTGATTTATTAGAAGAAGAATTAAAAAAGAATAATATACATTTGCATCTTGGCGAAACTGTTAAAGAATATGTTGGAAATAATAAAATCACAAAAGTCATAACGAATAATAGTGAAATAGATACTGATTTAGTAGTTATTGCCATAGGTGTAAAGCCTAATACTTCATTCTTAAAAAACACAAATATAGATATGCTTCCTAATGGAGCTATAATAGTTGACGAAGGCGGTAAAACCTCTATTAAAGATGTTTATTCTGCAGGAGATTGTGCAACTATAAAAAATCTAGTTACTAACGAAGATATGTACGTTCCTTTAGCTACTGGTGCAAATAAACTAGGTAGAATTGTAGGAGAAAATTTAGGTGGAATGAATTCTTCTTTTCCTGGTTCTTTAGCTTCTAGTTGTATAAAAGTTTTAGATATGGAGGCTGCTGTTACTGGGCTTACGGAAGAAAAAGCTAAGTCACTTAATATTGATTATAAAACTAAATGCATAACTAATTATAACCAAACACACTACTATCCAGGTCGTGAAAAATTATTAGTTAAATTAGTTTACCATGCAAAAACTAAAGTTATTCTTGGCGGTCAAATAGCTGGATACAAAGATGCTGTTCAAAGAGCTAATGTAATAGCTACAGCCATTACAGCAGGTATGACTACAGATCAACTTGGCATGCTAGACTTATGCTATGCCCCCCCATTTGCTACAACTTGGGATGTTTTAAATGTTGCAGGAAATGTAAGTAAATAACTTAGGAGGAAATTTATGAATCAAATGACATTGGAAGAATTATATCAAGTTGGATATTCTTTTGAAACCTCAGTTGGTGAAGGTTCAAAAAGTGAAAGAGCTAGGATAGCAAAAAATTCGTCTAGAATAGTTTTAGACGATGAGTTAACAACTAATATTATGAGTTTTGACAAAGAAATAAATTTCTTAGTTGCTGGAGAAATATGGTGTCCTGATTATCAGCTAAATGGATCTGTAGTAAAAAAGTTTATCGATTTAAATACTAATTTCGATATGTCTATAATTACTATGGCTAGAGGCAAAAAATTTTTAGAGCCCATCTTAGGCATAGAAAACGCTAAGTATCCATTAATAGTTGTTTTAGACAAGAACTTTAATATCCTTGGATATTTTCAAGAAAGACCAGAAATCGTAAAAAACTTAAAAAATTTCGATGAAATAAAGCTTAATTACTATAAAGGCCAGTATTTAACAAATTCTGCAAATGATATTTGGAATATAATAAAAAACCATAAATAACAAAAAAGACTATCATATTGATAGTCTTTTAATCTATATTTTATTCCCTATTAAATATATCTTTTTATAATTCAGTCACTTTAAATCCAGCCGCTTCTATTTCACTTTTTATTTTAGCTATATGATCATGATCAAAAGTTTCAAGTATGAACTCTGCTGATTGTTTTCCTATAGCTCCACCTGAAGATAATCTAGTTTGATTAGCATTTAATATATTTGCATTATTTTCGCTTATTATTTTTATTAATTGTAAGAATCCACCTGGTTTATCAGTCATTATAGTAGAGAATGAATATCTTCTTCCTTCTTTAGCTAAACCTGCACCTATAACTCTGTATAATGTGTTAACGTCTACATTCCCACCAGAAACTATACAAACAACTTTTTCCCCTGAAGCTGGTTGATATTTTTTAGATAATAAAGCTGCTGTTGAAACTGCTCCAGCACCTTCAGAAACTATTTTTTGATGTTCTAATAAGAATAACATTCCTTGAGCTATTTCTTCTTCAGTTACTGTTATTACTTGGTCAACTAATTCTTTTATTATTTCAAAAGTATCATCTCCTGGAGTTTTAACAGCTATACCATCAGCTATTGTAGCAGCATGGAAAGCAGTTGTAACCTTTCCATTCTTTACAGATTCTTGCATTGAAGGTATGTTTGCAGTTTGAACACCTACAATTTTCACATTTGGGTTTAAAGCTTTTGCGGCTACTGCAACACCAGCTATTATTCCCCCACCACCAATTGGGCAAAGTATAGTGTCTACTTCATTATTTAATTGTTCAAATATTTCTAAAGAAATTGTTCCTTGTCCAGCCATTACATATTCGTTGTTGAATGGATGTATGAAAGTAGCACCAGTTTCTTTTTGTATTTCTACAGCTTTTGCATAAGCATCATCATAAACTTCCCCGTTTAATACAACTTCTGCTCCATATCCCCTAGTCGCAGAAACCTTTGCAAGAGGTGCAGTAGCAGGCATTGCTATTGTAGCTTTTATTCCAGTCATCTGTGCCCCTAATGCAACACCTTGAGCATGATTTCCAGCACTTGAAGCTATGACACCGTTTGCTTTTTGTTCCTCAGTTAAATTTGCTATAGTGTTAACAGCTCCTCTTACCTTGAAAGATCCTGTCTTTTGTAAGTTTTCACACTTATAGAAAACGTTAGCCCCTGTCATTTCACTTAAAGTTTTACTTTCTAAAACAGGAGTTTCTTTAACTACACCTTTAATAGTTTCTTGAGCTTTTTTTACATCATTTAAAGTAACTTTTAACATATTAATCTTCCCTCTCTTTTTATATATAATAAAATGTTTTGTATTAGTAAATCATTTTCCCACCTTGTAAAACATTTTCCTAATCTATTCCTTAAGTACGAATTTATTATACAATAATCATATAAAAATATCAAATAACTTTATTTTATATCGCTAATAAAAATTATCCATATTATTTTCTTATTATATTTAGAATATTTAGCATATTTTTTAAAGTTGGCTTTAACACTTAATTGGAGGAAATAACCATATTATGAATTAGAAGTATTTTACCAAATGTTTACATAAAAATATCCTTAAATTACCAGTATAATTTATAAATTTTAGGGTATATTTTGTACATATTTCTAATATTATACCAAAAAAAATTTTACATATGCACAAAAATAAGAGGACTTTTAGTCCTCTTATTACAGTGTATTAATTATTATAATACTTCTTTAAGTGCTTCTTCAATTTCACAGTCACATCCACCACAGATTGTTCCTGCTTCAGTCATTTCCTTTATATCTTCTACTGTTTTAGCTCCATTAGCTACAGCTTTTTTTATATCTTCTAATGAAGTTCCCATGCAATCGCATATTATTCTATCTGACATTATAATTACCTCCTAATTGTCTTTTGTAATATATATTTACCCCTTATTTGTTTTGCCTAAACAAAATTTGTTACTTTTTTTCCCATGTATGTTAATCCATTGGTTAGAAAAAATAATTACTAATATTAAGAAATTTATAAGGAGTAGAATCTATGAAAATTTTAAATACTATACTAAAATACTTAACATTATTTCTCATAGGAGGTATAACCTATTATTTCATTGAAATTGTTTATAGAGGATATTCTCATTACTCAATGATAATAGTAGGCGGTCTTTGCTTTATACTTATAGGATCTATAAACGAATTTTCAAATAAAGAAATTCCTTTATTACTTCAAATGTTAATTTCTGTTCTTATAGTTAATATTGTAGAATTAGTTTCAGGAATTATAATAAATAGAATATTATTACTAAACGTATGGGATTATTCACAGCTAAAATATAATTTTTTAGGTCAAATATCATTAAATAGCTCTATTGCTTGGTTCTTCCTATCACTTTTTGCCATATATATGGATGATTTATTAAGATATGTTATTTTTAAGGAAAAAAAGCCAAGATATAAATTTATATAAAAAAATAAAGCCCTGCTACGAGGGTACAGGGCTTAAGGTTTATAATGATAGATAAAAGAGTGTGAGGGAATCTATCATTATACGGGTATTTAAGTAAATTATTAAGCTAGTCTTTCTATGCTTTAATAATACCTTATTAATATGAATTTAATGTAAATTTTTTATGAATGAATGTAGAATTTTAGCTATATATACTTTTTCATTTTATATTTTAAAAATAATTCACTATAATTTATAGAACAACAACATATCTTATTTTTATACAATAATTTTAAAATTTAGTAATGAAAAATCACCATGGACAAATTTTATCCATGGTGATTTCTATTAGCATTTAAATAAAAATGAAAATAAGTTCTTTTTACTTTGCTTTTCCTCTAATGCAAAGAATGCTTCTTTTAAGCTATATAGTAATATTCTATCAAAAGTGAATATTATATCTATATTAACTTCATCTTGTCTGCTCTTAATCATACTCATGATTTCTAACATATGATCGTAAGACTCACCTTGTACTATTAAGTTTGGCTTTTCACTAAATTTAATATTTAAGTTATCATAATGCTCAATTACATTCTCATATCTACGTAACTTGTTTAGAAATTCTTCTTTCCAATTATCCGTTTTTCTAACAACTTCTATTAGATAAGTTTTTCCACCATTTGTTAATATAGACTGAGGTCTCACTATGCAATTTCTTATGTTTTCATTTAGTATTATTTTAGAAACTTTAAATTCTGTATCTTTTACCATAACTTGTGTTAATAGTTGATTTGATGCTAGTAAACACTTAATCTTTGCAGTTTTAATTTCGCTTACATATCCTTGTGAATATGTTTTCCTGTCCAATGCTCTTAATAATCCTATCCCATGATACCCTAAATAATAAGCTTTATATGAACTTGTACTATTATCTGATACAAACTCAATTTGCTTTATAAAGCTTTTCTCCTTCAATCTTGTCAGTTTTCTAGCTACTGATTTTGATTCTACATCTGCCCCACTTTTATTTAGATATGTAGTAATCTGTAGAGAAGTTGCAAAAACTAAATTATTAATAGCAAATAGTATCATTTTTTCCACTTCACCAATGTGTCCCTTTTCCAATAAAAAATCCACTTCTGATTTTGATGTAGTTCTCTTTGGCCTATTGATTTTATGATTGTCCCCTTTATAAGATGCAAATGGTGATAATTTAGTTTCAATATACTCTTCATTTGGATTTTTTAAATCTACTGCTGTACAGTACTTTCCTATAGGTGAAACCAACTCTGTACTTTTTCTTTTGTTCCTCATAATACTCCCCCCCTGATGTGTCTAGGAAACATAATTAATGCTTCCATTAAATAGCATATTTATATTATAATATTTTTTAATATATTTTACATTTATAATTATTTAAAATTAAATAAAATTTTTATTTTTCGTTTAATTTAGTAAGATATATTATTATTTTTTTCATATTTAAATAACTCAATTATATTTTAGTATGGATACCAATAAAAAAGATATAAGTTTTATATAACTTATACCATCTTTATTGTTAAACTAACTTTCTTCCACAATTAGGACAGAAATTAGACCCTTCATTTTTTGTTCCACAGTTTGGACAAAAGTTAGGTTTTCTTCCTTCTGATGAACTTTTTTGGGTTTCATTGTTTTGTGGCTTTTTATTTATATTTTCCACCATTTGTTGACCCATCATCATTCCAACTTGCATTCCTGCCATATCAGATGCCATAGATCCTCCAGAACCACCTTTTGATAAAGAGTCTGCCATGGCAACTTGAGTATATTTATTAATATCACCAACCATGCTATGAGATGCAGCTTTTGTAGCCATTTCTTGTATCTCTTTTGGATATGATACACTGGATATAGTGAAGTTTGTAATAGCTATTCCTATCTTCTCCATCTCCATATCTAAATCTTCTTGTATTCCCTTAGATATTTCGAATGCATTCGCTTGAAGATTAAAAATATCTTTACCTTCTTTTACTATCCATTTCATAATAACTTGATCTAACATGGACATAATACGTGATTTTACATCTTCCATGGTAAATTGTTTTTTAATCCCCGCAATTTTATCAATTAGTACTTCATAATCTGATATCTTACAGCAGAATGTGCCAAAGGATTTTATTGGCATTCCCCCTGGAAGTCCTGGTGCTGGTATATTAATAGCATTTTTCGTACCCCATTTTACTGTTAATTCTTTTGTATTAACAAATAAAACTTCAGCTCTAATTCCACTATTAAACCCAAATCTAAATCCTTTTAATGTTGATAAAAAAGGAATTATTTCTGATTCCATATCGAAGCTTCCTTCATCCTTAAAAATTCCTTCTATTTTACCATTATACATAAAGATAGCATCTTGCCCCATTCTAACAACTAGTTTACTACCTTTTTTTATTTCTTTATTGTCCCATTTCCAAAATAGCATATCATCTCTAAATTCTTCCCATTCAACTACATTGGAAAATTGGTTACTAAATAGTCCCATAATATTAACCTCCTAAAACATTCTTTCTTCCAAAGAAGAAACCGTTTCATCTTTAACTAATTCACTATGCTGAATTTTTTCATTATTATTATAACTCACATCTTCTTATGATGATGCTAAATAAATTCCAAATAGTATACCTAATATTACTATAACTATAGCTGCAATTTTAATAGGACTCTTTGGGTATTCGCCTTTAATTTTCCCAGTTTCTCCATTTATTAAAACATTATATTGTTTATCTTTGTATGTATAGGCAGTCGAATAAACAGGTATAAAAATATGCTTATATGTCTCATCTGAATAATAAGTATGAAGTCTTACTGAGCAAACTCTATCATAGCGTCTTAACACATCTCTTTCAGCCATATAATGAATATCATTTCTCATTTTATTCATGGCATCACTATGCGCGTCCTTTAAATCTATCGTATATATTTCTGAACAATAACCTGACATATAATCTGGTGAATATGATGCCACATCCTTTGTATTAGATGGTTCAATCCATCCTAAAAGATTTTCGCTTAATTTATTTGATGCTCTGACTAAAACATCATCAAATAAATGACTTATATGCCCACTAGTAGGATACCAATTTGTTTCTACCCTTGTATGTTTTTCACCTTCACCATCTTCATATTCTACTTCATAATTAATTCCACCCATTGCAGTATAGTTAGTACTTGTATCTGCATCAAATGTCCAATAAGGCATATAAATTCCTTGAACCTTATCCTTTTGATATAAAGTTTTTAAAACGTTTGGAGCAAGCCATCTTTTTTTAATCCATTGACTAAATATAGATTCTACATGGTACTTATCTATTTTAAAAGGAATTACACCATCAGGAATTATGGACTCAACTTGCTTTTGAGCTAACACATAGTGAGACCCACAATAGGGACAAGTAGTTGCTGTACTAGTTGCATCAACCTCTACCCTAGCTCCACACCCTTCACATTCCATACTTGTAGATGTTTTTTCCTCTACTTTTATTGTTTTAATTGCATGAATATCAAGATTATGTTCTATAACATCCTCTGGATTATTTTGTATTTCAACTTCAGTGCCACAGTTAGGACATTTTAAGGCTTGAGCTGTGGCATTAAATTCCATAACTCCCCCACATCCTTCACAATAATAAGACTTACTTATAAAATCACCCCCATAATACATAATCTTTAAAAAATTTTATAATCCTAATTTATTTTTTAAAGCTTGCAATTCATCATCTACTTCAGAATTACTTTCTTTGTTATCATCATATTTACTCATTAAATCTTCTATACTTTCTTCTTCTTTTGAAGAATTTAATTCAGCCATTGCATTTGCTTCGTCTAACTGTTTATTTATTTTATCTTCCATTTTATCAAAGGCAGATAAATTTCCTTTTGCACCAGTTACACTTGAACCAATTTTATTTAATCTTTCTTGTGTTTTGGCAACTGCTAGCTTAGCTTTTAGCTGATCTCTTCTTGCATTTAAATCACCTATATCTTTAACAAGTTTATCATGCATACTTCTCATTTTTGTAGCATTATCTGCAGCTATATCATAAGATTGTTGTAAACTTTGTTGATTTTTAGATAATTGAGTTTTCTTTTCTAAGAATAGTTTTGCATCAGATTCATTTTGGGCTATTAAAGCCTTCTCAGCATATTTTTGCATCTTATTTATCTGTTCATTGCATTCATCTAACTCTCTTTTAGCTCTTTTTTCCTCAGCCATTACAGATGCAGTTTCAGCTTTAACCTTTCCCAAATCACTTTCTAAATTTCTTAAGTATTGATCAACCATCTTTGATGGATCTTCTGCCTTATCCAATAATGCATTAATATTTGAAGACATTATATCTTTGAACCTTGTTATTATACCTGCCATTTAAAACCCTCCTATTTACAACTCTTTAATATGTAATAATTATTAAAAATTTTAGAGTAATATACCTACTTTTTTAAATAGTAGTAATATAAAAAGTATACCATATTACTTATAATTCTTTATAAGTTTAAACAAAAAAGTTGAACTCTATAAGAGTTCAACCTTAAATATTTCATTAAAATTACTTTTTAGGATTTTTGCAATAAATTTGTATAATTTAGAATAATCCAACTATAACACCATTTTCATCAATATCTATTCTTTCAGCTGCTGGCATTTTAGGTAATCCTGGCATTTTCATAATATCTCCTGTTAAAGCTATTATAAATCCAGCCCCAGCACTTATATTAATTTTTCTAACTGTTATTCTAAAATTTTCTGGCCTTCCTAATTTTGAAGGGTCATCTGTTAATGAGTATTGAGTTTTTGCCATGCATATAGGAAGATTAGCAAATCCTAATTTTTCTAAATTAGCAATTTCCTTTTCTGCTTCTTTAGTAAAATCTACACCTTCAGCTCCATATATTTTAGTAGCTATTTCATTTATTTTTTCTTTTATACTTCTTTCTAATGAATATGCATATTGAAAATTATTTTCCTCTTGACAAAGTCTTACTACTTCTTTAGCAAGGTCTATTCCACCTTCTCCACCTTTTGCCCATACTTGTGATAAAACCACATTTACACCTAAATCATTGCATCTTTCTTTTATTAAATCTATTTCCTCTTGGCTATCTGTTGGGAATTCATTAATTGCAACAACTGCTGGTAATTTAAAGACTTTTGTAATATTTTCCACATGTTTTAATAAATTTGGCAGTCCAGCTTCTAAAGCTTCTAGATTTGTATCATTTAAGCAAGATTTATCCACACCGCCATTATATTTTAAAGCTCTTACAGTAACTACAATTACTACTGCATCTGGCTTTATATCTGCCATTCTGCATTTTATATCTAAGAATTTCTCTGCTCCTAAATCTGCTCCAAACCCACCTTCTGTTACAACGTAGTCTGCAAAATTCATAGCCATCTTTGTAGCTATTATAGAGTTGCATCCATGAGCAATATTGGCAAATGGTCCTCCGTGAACAAGTGCTGGTGTACCTTCTAAAGTTTGAACTAGATTAGGCTTTAAAGCATCTTTTAATAAAGCTGCCATTGCTCTGTTAGCATTTAATTCTTTAGCTGTTACAGGTAAATTTCCATAAGTATATCCAATAATTATATTACCTAACTTTTCTTTTAATTCACTAATATTATTAGCTAAGCAGAAAGCTGCCATAACTTCTGATGCTACAGTTATATCGAACCCGTCCTCTCTAACTATGCCATCAACCTTCCTGCCCATACCGCAAACTATATTTCTTAATTGTCTATCATTCATATCTACACATCTTCTCCAAGTTATAGTTCTTGGATCAATATTTAATTTATTACCTTGATGTATATGATTATCTATCATTGCGGCTAGTAAATTATTTGCTGCTCCTATTGCATGAAAATCTCCTGTGAAGTGTAAGTTTATGTCTTCCATTGGTATAACTTGAGCATAACCTCCACCAGCGGCTCCACCTTTTATACCAAACACAGGTCCTAAAGAAGGTTCTCGTAGTGCAACAATTGAGTTTTTGCCAATCTTTTGTAATCCGTCTGCTAAACCTATTGTGGTTGTGGTCTTTCCTTCTCCTGCTGGAGTTGGATTTATTGCTGTAGTTAAAATTAACTTGGCATTTTTATCTTTTTTATGTGTTTTTAATAAATTATAGTCAATTTTAGCCTTATATTTCCCATAAAATTCTAGTTCATCTTCATTTAGACCTAATTTTTTACCGATTTCTCTAATATGTAGAGGTTTTGATTCCTGTGCTATTTCTATATCTGATTTAAAAGTCATTACATTTATCCTCCAATATATTACAATTATTTAACTATATTATAAAATAATTTGTAAAAATAGTATATATAAAAAACATATTTTATGAACATTTTTCATATTTTTTAAATTAAAATACGTTATTTTGCAAACATTATTCATTTTATAATTTTATTTAATATGATTAATACCCCCATTTGTACTTTTTTACACTAAATAATTAAATATGTTTATATCTTTGCTAATAAATTTTATACTTTTCTATTTTACATATAAAAAAGATGTAGGTATTTAAACCTACATCTTTATAAACTATTTAACTGATATTAATTTATCTTTTTCTTTTACTGAACCTTTAGTTATAGATTCTATATCTTTATAACTATCCGTGTTAGTTACTATTACTGGTGTAACTGTTGGATATCCAGCTTCTTTTATTTTTTCTATATCAAATTCTACTAAAAGATCTCCTGCCTTAACTCTGTCTCCTGCCTTAACATGAGTAGTAAAATGCTTACCATTTAATTTAACAGTATCTAACCCTATGTGTATTAGTACTTCTACACCATTGTCAGAAGTTAATCCTACTGCATGTTTTGTATCAAATATTGTTGAAACTACTCCATCTACTGGTGATACTGCTCTGCCAACAGCTGGCTCTATGGCAACACCTTTTCCTAACATACCTTCAGAGAATACTCCGTCTCCTACTTCCTCTAAAGATATTGCATTACCTTCTATAGGTGCCACAATTATAGAATTATTTTCAACCTTATCTTCTTTTTTTTCTTCCTTAGTATCTACTGCATCCAAATCGGCTGCAACCTCAAGATTAACACCACTTGCTATAAAATCTTCTAAGTTTGATTTTATAACTGTAACTCTTGGTCCATATATAACTTGTATTCCATTACCTTTTATTATAACACCTGCTGCTCCACTTGATTTTAGTAAAGACTCACTCACTTTTGAAGAATCTTTTACAGTAACACGAAGTCTTGTAGCACAACAGTCTAAATCACTTAAATTATCTCGCCAACCTAAACCTTTTAATATCATAGCTGATATATTATCGTCTTGATTTGATGAGTTCCCTGAACTTCCTTCTTTTTTAGCATTTACATCTGCTCTTGTATATAATTTTACTTCTTCTTCATCATCTCTACCAGGAGTTTTGAAGTTAAACTTCTTAATTAAGTAAGTAAATAAGAAATAGTAAACTGCAAAGTATATTAAACCAACCCATATTATATTAAGCCAATGAGTTTTAGCATTTCCTTGTAAAACACCAAATAATGTTAAGTCTATTAAACCTCCAGAGAAAGTCATACCAACTCCAACATTTAGTATATGCATTATCATATAAGCGGCTCCTGCAAACACTGAGTGTATTACATATAATATTGGAGCAACAAATAAGAATGTGAATTCAATCGGCTCAGTTATACCTGTTAACATTGCTGTTAATGCAGCTGATAATAACAAACCTCCGACAACTTTACGTTTTTCTGGTTTAGCACATTTATACATTGCAAGTGCTGCACCTGGTAAACCAAATATCATAAGTGGGAATTTACCAGACATAAATCTAGTAGCTTCTACACTAAACTGTACAGTAGATGGGTCTGCTAGTTGTGCAAAGAATATATTTTGAGCACCTTCTATTAGTTGTCCTCCTACCATTGCAGTACCACCAACAGCAGTTTGCCAGAATGGTAAGTAGAATACATGATGAAGTCCAAACGGTATTAAAGCTCTTTCCATAAATCCATATACCCAAGTTCCTGCATAACCTGAACTTTGTACTATATTACCAACTGAATAAATAGCATTTTGAACATTTGGCCATATATAGAACATTAATATACCAACAAATAAATAAGTTATTGCAGATATGATTGGAACAAATCTAGTTCCACCAAAGAATGATAATACTTGAGGTAACTCAATTTTGTAGAAACGATTATGTAGGGCTGCTACACCAAGTCCTACTATCATACCACCAAATACACCCATTTGAAGTGAATTTATACCTAATACACTTGCCGTAGAACCAGCTAACATAGCTTCTGCTCCACCATTAATGTTTATCATTGCGCCTATAGAAGCATGCATAATTAAGAATGCTATAGCTCCAGATAAAGCAGCTACTTCTTTTTCTTTTTTAGCCATACCTATTGCAACACCCATAGCAAATAATAATGGTAAGTTTGCAAATACAATATCTCCTGCATTACTTAATACTGTTAAGAATGCATTTATAGGTGTACCTGGTCCCATAACACCCATTAGTCCATAAGCCTTTAACATTGTTTCATTAGTGAATGAACCACCAATTCCCAAAAATAAACCTGCTACTGGTAAAATAGCTATTGGTAGCATAAACGATCTACCTACACGTTGTAAAACACCAAATAGTTTGTCTTTCATTAATTTCTGACTCTCCCTTATTTAATATTTAATATTATATAATCGCTTTAACAATCATATATAGTTTACCTTAATTTCTATAATGATACTATCATAGCTTTAATAATCATGTCAATATTTTAATGCAACCGTTTGCACTATTATTTTTTATATTTATATTTATTTTTTTTTACAACTTAATCTTATATAATTTACCCATTTTATTTAATTTCAAACAAAATAAGTGCCCAAAATGAGCACTTATTTATAATATTATTTTTATTTTTATAATATTATTTTTATTTCGATAATAAATCTAACATATCTTCCAGTTCATCATAGGGCATTTTATTTAAAGACATGCAATTATATAGCAATGTTCCCACTCCTTGAACTTTTATCTTAGAAGGATTTATTTGAACAAGATCCAGAACTAACTTTCCGCTTCCATTTAATATTGACTTTTGTATCATATCCAAAGTATCCTGTAAAATTCCTAATAATTTATAGTCTCTTATGCCTAGCTTTGTATAGTCTTCTCGTTGCAATATTGGAATTTGAATAGTTTGAGATATTACATACATATTAATTAATTTAATTTGACAATAAGTTAATTGTCTAGATAATTTTATTAATCTATTGCACTCATCTATATCCAAATCATTTTTAAACATTATATTGCCAAGTAAATATCCATAATATTTTAACTTACTTTCCTCATGTTCGTTTTTAGAAGATATAAGAATTCCATACATTATTTCTTCAGCCAAACTTTGATTATTTAAATTTTCTTCGAAAAAGTCTTTCTCTCTAATAAAATTATTATTGTCTATATTTTCTTTTATCATTTCTAATGAATAATATATTGTAATTAATATTTTTTTCCTTTCTTTAGATGTATATGTATTTTCATATATGTCATTTATAAAATTTTCATATAGTTTATCTATATCAACATTATAATCTTTATGTGACAATGTCTTTAGTATATTTTTAATATTATTTATCAATTGTTCATTTGACTCGAATATGTATTTAACTCCTAAATCTCCCATTTTTCTATCCCCTTTAAATATAATTCTATAACCTAAACTTAATTTAATTGTAGCAAAAACGTATTAATAAACAATACAAAAAGCTTTCTAAAAATAATTTAATTTTTAGAAAGCTTTTTATTATGCACTTCTATTAACATCGTTCATTAAGGGTAAAATATTCTTTAGACAATCTGGTTCCTTTTTTTTTATCATATCACTTTGAAGCATATCTATAAATTTAGATACTAATTCCACATCAAAATGAGTTCCCGCACATTTTTTCAACTCTATAATTGCTTGATTGTAGTCTTTTCTTACATTATAAGGCCTTTTCGATGTCATAGCATCAAAACTATCTATTATAGTTAATACTCTAGCTAAATACGGAATCTCATTTCCTTTTATATTATTTGGATAACCGCTTCCATCATATTTTTCATGATGATACTTAATTACAGGCACCACAGCATTAAAGGCTTCTATATTACTGACTAAGTCAGCACCTAGCGTTGGATGTTGTCTTAAAATATTAAATTCACTTTGAGATAGCTTCTCTCTTTTATTTAATAGTTCTTTTGATATTTCTAACTTTCCTATATCATGTAAGTAAGCTGCCAGAAGTAAATCTTTTTTAGACTTTTCCTCCATATCCAAATACGTGGCAAATTTTTTAGCATAAATAACTACTCTTTCTGAATGACCATAAGTATATTTATCCTTTTTATTTATTTTGTTTAATATATTTGCAATGGATTCCAAAGCTTTTTTGTCTATACTACTATCAATTTCATCTAGTATATTATAGTATCTTTCAACGCGATTTTTATCAAAAGATTTTGCTCTATATAAAGCATTATCTGCAAGTTCAATTAATTGCTTTTTATTTTTAGCAACTTTTGGATAAGTGGATACACCAATTGATACAGTTATATTCTTATTAGGTTGAAGTTCCTGACCTGTAAAATATGCTTGTTGTATATTTTGACGTATTAGTTCACCTAAATTCAATGCCGCTTCTTCTGTTTGATCATACAAAATTATAGCGAATTCTTCTCCTCCATAACGTGCAACAACACCTAAATCATCAACTGTATTTCTTAATATTTCACCTAGTCTTGTAAGAAGCCAATCTCCTTTTTGATGCCCATTTATATCATTATAATTTTTAAAATTATCTATATCCATAAATAATAAAGAAACTTCTTTATCTTCTTTTTGAGAATCAGTTATATATGTATCTAATACATCTTGAAAACTTCTATGATTTAATAAGCCTGTAAGTCCATCTTTTACTGCTAATTCTTTTAATTTTAAATTATATTCATTTTCAATATTAATATATAAAGAAAGAATAAAAGATGTTATTAATAAGGAGCTTACTAATATTATATCACCTTCAAAGTGTCTTGCTGTCTCCTTATAACTAATCAATTGTGTATAATCTACATTTATTTGGTTAAATGCTAATATTATTAATGATACAGCTATAGTTATAGCAAAACTTATTTCTTTTTTATATTGTATAGAACATATTAATATTATAATTGTACTTATATATTTAAATGAACTATTTGAGCCTCCTGTTTTTGACATTAAAATGATGAACAATCCTAATAACACCAATATTTCTATTAAGTTATAAATTGTGGGCATATTAAAAAAACTTTTTTCCGTATCTCCATACATCATTTTTGAGCAAAATACCATAAATGGTGCTACACAACATACAAAAGTAAGTACAATAAGTATACTTTGCATATCTAGTGATACACCATAGTAACTTATTATATTTAAAGTAGCTAATATAATGTATAAGAACTTTAATCCTACTAATATCTCTAGTATTTTTAATCTTCTTTCATAATCGAATTTATTCATATGTATTCACCTATACGTATAATAATTTTGGAAATAATACAACAAAAGAACCATAAGAAAATTTCTTATGGCTCTTTTTTCCATTATTCTTCTCTTAAAGATTTTGGAACTTCTGGTTCAAAGAATACTACGAAACAATAAGAACTTGTATTCTTTGCAATTTTAGTGAAGAAATTAGCTAATATTCCCATATTTACATCCCCTTTTCAATGAGTTATATATTAACAAACTAATTGCTAATATTCATAATTAAATTTTAAGCTTTAACAAAGCTTTATCTAAAAATAAGATAAATTTACTTCCTATGTTTGTCAATGACAAAGCTTGCATATATAAACCTAGTATCATATATAATACTAAAGTGTTTAAATTATTAATAAAGTAAGTTGAACTTAATAATATATTAGATATAAATAATATTATGCATATAGAATATATAGAAAAAGCATTTTTTCTTAATCTTTTTCTTGTTTCTTCTTTTTTTAATGGTTTATTTTCACAGGGCACTGGACATTTTTTATATAAAATAATAAAAGAATGGACCAATGTAATTGTGCATATAAAATAAACATATTCATGCTTCATATCTATCACATTTTTGCCTATTAATGTGAATATATAAGCTACTATAATTCCTGCTAATACACATCTATTTGGACTTGAACAATGCACCCCTCCAGAATTTCTTTTCATCAATGCACCAATCAAAGATATTACAACCATTTCAAACAATGTGTTAGTTAATATCCCAAACACAACAGTAAGTATAACTGCTATACTTATATGTAAAAATGTAAAAATTCCATATTTTAAAATTGCAAATTCTTCACTTGACTTATCCTTTGATTGGCACAAGTAAAAAGCAAATTTACTAGAAAGATTTTCTGTTAAACTACTTATTTGGTTCAACACTACTCACTCCTCGAAATTTTTTTGAAATAAATTCCACTAAAATAAATAACACGACAAAGATAACAAGAGATGGCAAGCTATAAATAGCAGCCTTTACATTGTCATTTTTTACCAACAAATTCTCCGGAACAGATAGAATATCTACTAATAATTTTATATAAATACTTTCACTAAGTATCAAACATAAAAATATCTTGCATAATGCCATTATACAATTAATAAAAGTATCTTTTGACATATCTACTAACACAAATAAAACAATAACCATACCTATAATAGTATGTATTCCAAAGCTAATTGGCAGCATTCTAATACATGATTGAATTATTCCTAATATTAACGTTTTTTTTAGTAAAGTTTTTATTGATATTCGTAAATTTAAAAAATAACAGCCCGCCAATAAAACTATAGCGCATTCTGGAAATGTCCTAACTAAAATATATCCTAGTGATGTATCTAATACCATAATTTTCTCCTTTATTTTTAACTATCACAACAAAATTGTAACACAAATATGGAAAATTTCTACATATTTTTCCTTTTTTTATTATATTTTTTTTACGTATAATTTTCTATTTATTTTACCTCAATATGTTACTTAGAGCTTCAATTTACTCTATATAACTATATTTTAGCATATAAATGGTAAAAAAGACTGCATCTGCAGTCTTTTTTGTCTATTTATTATAATATTGTCTAATCAACTCCTCTTTTCCCATATTTACTAAAGATTTACTCATTAACCCTCCTAAATCTCCACCTTTCTTTCCATTAGCATAAGATGATTTATCTCCTCCTGATGTATCAATTTCCATATCTAATTCCTTTGCAATTTCCATTTTCATTTGATTTAAAGCTTCTCTTGCATTTGGATTTACAATTTTATTAGTCATAAAAACCTCCTATTATGCTTTTAATATTATTTTTCACAATTACTAACTCTATTATTTTGTAAATTTTGGTTAGATAATATTGCCATGATTTACATGTATGTAAATATTAATTTATAGTAAATCCTATAATTAATAATACAATGGAGGTGCTAATATGAATAATTTACATCTAAGTGATGATGAGTTAGTTGAAAATTTCCAAAGTGCCAGTCCTTGGTTTGTTGGTTTATATATGGAAACATTTCTAAATAATTTAAGTTTTCTATCAAACAGACAAACTAAAAATGAATTTACAGCTGATATACATAGATATGATCCCATATTAATTGATGAAAACATATTAGATATTTATATTAGGGTTGAATCATTATTAAATATAATTAAAGGGAATAGAGTTCTCGATGCATTAAAAATGGTCCTTGATTATGATACTGATACAATCTATGACATTTATGCCAGAGAAGAAGCAATTTACTTATTAGCGTTAATAAAAAATGGTAAAATTACTTTACCAAGTTATAATTAGATCAAAAATTAACGCTGTTAATAATAAATTTTACATTTATTATTAACAGCGTTTTATCAGTTGTGTTCTAGTTTAAATATTCTACATAAGTGGTGCAAACACTCTAAGTATTGCTTGCCATAAGGCATACCTTCTTCCCGCCCTTATATCTTCTTCAGTAAATTCTCTACTTTTGGAAATTGTATCTAAAGCGTCTTCTTTAATATCATTTAAGCATTTACATTTGTATAAATACACACCACATTCAAAATGTAAATATAAACTTCTATAGTCCATATTTATTGTGCCTACTGTTGCAATTTCGTCATCACAAACAAATACTTTGGCATGAATAAATCCTGGTGTATATTCATAAATCTTTACCCCAGCCCTTATTAATTGAGGGTAATAAGATCTAGTAAGTTTAAATACCGTCTTCTTGTCTGGTATTCCTGGTGTTACTATTTTTACGTCTACTCCCTTTTTAGCTGCTAAACAAAGAGCTGTCATCATTTCATTATCAATAATTAAATATGGTGTAAAAATATATACATAGTTTTTTGCACTATTTATAATATTTAGGTATACATTTTCTCCTACAACCTCTTCATCTAAAGGTGAATCTCCATAAGGTTGTACAAATCCATCACTTATTGTAGTTTCAAGTTGGTGTACTTCTGGTTTATAAATAGAGAAATCTTCGTCTGTTTGTCTAGTAGAGTTCCACATTTCTAAAAACATCATAGTTAAGTTCCATACACCTTGTCCTTTTAACATAACCCCTGTATCTTTCCAATGACCAAATCTAACTTTTTCATTAATATACTCATCAGCTAAATTTATACCACCTGTAAATCCTGTATGTCCATCTATTACTGTAATTTTACGATGGTCCCTGTTGTTCATAACAAGGGATAATAAAGGTTTAAAAGGATTAAAAGCAATACATTTTATTCCCTTTTTCTCTAAAATTTTATCATATCCATAAGGAAGAAGAGATATACAACCCATATCGTCATACATAAGTCTTACGTCTAACCCTTCTTTAGCTTTTTGTTCTAGTATTTCCAAAATACCATCCCACATCTTACCTTCTTCTATAATGAAGTATTCCATAAATATATATCTTTTTGCTTTTTTTAGTTCTTTAATTAAATCCTCATAGTTATCCTCTCCAACACTATAGTATTTAACCTCTGTGTTTTTGTTCATAGGATAACCAGCTGAGTTATTTATATAATTCATATGACCATATACTGTTTTATTATCTTTTTTTACTTCTTCTGCTATGTCTTTATTTTGTTTTAAATATTTACTTGTCTTTTCCTGAACTTTCTCTAGACGATGTCTCATTTCTTTAGAAGGCTTTTTATTACCTAATATAAGATATAATATACCTCCTGCTATATTAAAAATTAATATTGGTATAATCCAAGCTAATTTATAGGCTGGATTATCACTTTTATTTATAATCCATAGTACTACTAAAGCACTTATAACAGTACACATAATAGGTGTTATTGCTGAAAAATGACTGAATTTTATTAATAAAGATAAAAATATGCCAAGTTGAATAGCAATCATCACCCCAATGATTACCATTCTGCTAAATAATAACCTCAATATTTTCATGAATTTTCTCCCTTCAAAATTATATATAATAAAACATAATTTTTTAAATTATAACATAAGTGAATTTTTAATAAAACTGTTTATTACATTTATAAAACTCAAGAACAACAGTCCTTGAGTTTTTATATCTAAATTAAATTATCTTCTTTTAGTAAATTGTACAAAGTTGGATTAAAATTAAATTCTTTCATTAATGCTTGTACTTGTTGTAAAGATTTTTCTTTTTTATCTTTTGATAAATTACATTTTGATGCTCTTATTAAAATATTTTTAGGAGAATGTGATATATCAATGAATTCTAATAATTGAGCTTTATATCCTACACATTCTAATAAATTACCTCTCACTGAATCTGTCATAAGAGCTGCCACTCTTTCTTGTATAATACCATACTTATTTAAAATATCTAAGTTTTCTGCCTTCATTTGATGATTAAATTCATGTTGACAACAAGGCACAGAAAATATCATTTTTGTATTCCACTTAATTGCATTGTATAATGCATAGTCGGTTGCTGTATCACAGGCATGAAGTGTAATAACCATGTCTACCTTATTATTATATTTAAAGCCATTTATATCTCCAAGTTCAAAATGTAAATTATCAAACTTGTATTTTTTTGCTATTTCATTACATTTTTTTATTACATCTTCTTTTAAATCCAATCCTATCATTTTTACATTTATCTTTTTAATTTCTACGAAATAATAATAAAGGACAAAAGTTAAATATGATTTTCCACAACCAAAGTCTAATATTGTTAACTCTTCATAATTGTTTTTCTTAATTTCATCATCTATTATTTCAATAAATCTATTTATTTGCTTATACTTATCATATTTTGAATTTACAACTTTACCCTCTTTAGTGAAAACTCCTAAGTCAATAAGCGGTTGAATAATCATACCTTCTTTAAGGATATAGTTTTTTTCTTTATTATGCCCTTTGTTAACTACATTTTCATTATTATTTTTCTTTTTACCTAAAAATACTTTACCTTTTTTAGATATTTTTACATCATACACTGTATTATTCGACCAAGCATTTAATTGTTTGAAGTCTTCCTTCATATATTCTAGCATTTTATTACTTAAGTCTTTTATCTCTATATTTTCATGAAATACTTGCTTGTCTGTAAATTTTTCTATTTGGTAATATTCTTTGTTATTTTTTTCTTTTAACTGAAAAGCTATTTTATTATATTTTATCTCTTTATTCTTTTTATTACTTATAACGACTTTTATTATATTATCTTTACATATTTCGTTTATTATCTTAATTGTATTTTCCATTCATATCACCTATTTTTTCATTTTCTTTATTGTACTACTTATTATACCATTAAGTATTATTGTATAATTAAATTTTTTATATACTTATAAGACTTTTTATGTAAATATTAAAGATATTTGTTGTTTTTGTTATATTTTTTCTTATTTTTCATATTAATAATGATATAAGCAGGAGGTATATTATGAAAGAAACTTTTAAGCCCCATTTATATCATGGAAAACACAAAAACAAAAACTTCTTCGAAGGATGGTATTTTAAAATAGTCGACAAAAAAAATGATTATAAACTTGCCATAATTCCTGGTATTTCTTACGGTAATAACGAAGATGAACATCACTCTTTTATACAAATTTTAAATGGAAAAGAATCTACTTTTAATTATTTATCTTATGATGTAAATGATTTTAGATATAATAATAAGAGATTTAGGATATGTATTAATTCTAATATTTTTTCTTTAGAAAACATAAGTCTCTCTATAAATTCTAATGATCTAAATATTCATGGTAATCTAATATTAAAAAATTTAGTAAAATGGCCTGGTAGCATTGTTAATCCTGGTAGTATGGGCTTTTATAATTATTTGAAATTTATGGAATGCTACTCTCATGTATGCGCTTTGAATGGATCTATTGTTGGAGAGTTAAATATTAATGGTATAGATGTAAATTTTACATCAGGAAAAGTATATATTGAAAAAAATTGGGGTAAAAGCTTTCCAAAGTCTTGGTTATGGATTCAAAGTAACTCTTTTAAAAGTAGAAAGGCTTCTATAACTTGCTCAGTAGGAACTATACCTTTTCCCATAAAGGATTTCACCGGATTTCTTATAGGTCTCACTTTAGAAAATGAGTTCTATAGTTTCACTACAATTAACCATAGTAAAATTAATATACAAAATCTTGGCGATGATATTGCTTTAACAGTAACTAAAAAGAACCTTAAATTAACTATTAAAACTTATACAAATCCAAAAGATTTTTTAGTATTAAAGGCGCCTAATCAAGGTTCCATGACATCTACTGTAAAGGAAACTATAAATGGTCAAGTATATATACTTCTAGAAGACACTAAAACAAATAAAAAAATATTTGAAGATATAGGTCTTAGTACCGGGGTAGAATATGGTGGGAATTTTTCTTCACTTTTCAAATAAAAAAAGTAGATAAGTTTGCAAAATACAAACTTATCTACTTTTTATTTCTCATCTTCTAACATACATAATAATTTTTCATTTATTATGTTCATATCTACTTGGGTAATATTTTCAATAGCTTTTCTTTTTAATCCTCTTAGACTAATTTGCACCTTTTTATGAAAGCTACTTTCTTTTTCATTATCTTTTATTATATTAAAAAAATCTGATAAGGAATATATTTTAAATTTTTCTACTTCCCTTTCCTTTGCCATATTTTCTAATAGTGCAATAATGATATCTTGATAATTATCTTCTTTCTTTAAATTTAAATACTTCGATAAATTGGGCAATATAAATTCAAATAGCATTCTTTTGGGCGGAATATCTTCTAGACCCATACTTAGTCCTATATCTATAATCAATTCATCAGGTAATTCTAAAAGTTTGCTAAAAATTAAATCATCATCTATTGGTTCTATATAATATTCTCTTCCTTTTAACTTTCTTATAGCCTTAATTGCATCATAGTAACCAAGTTTAATATTTCTATGGGCTAAATCTTTTGTAAAAATAAAAGTTCCACCTAAGTCCATAGACGGTTGAATTTCAACTACATTTGCACTTTCATCAATATGTTTTAATTTTCTACTAGAATTTAATCTTATGGCTATTATTTTGTCATAATTTTTTTTTGATAAAAGATTTACAGGGCAATTATCATAAAGCCCTCCATCTAAGTATGCTTTCCCATCTAAAGGTTCCATTTTTAGACCTGGATATCTGGCACTTGCCATTATGAAATCTTTTATTTTTCCATTTGGAATATCTTCTTTAAAGACTTCTATTGGGCTTAAAGGTCCCAATTCCACTGTAACAAGACCAAAGTCCATGTTGCTATTTCTTAATTTTTCCTCATCAATTAATTCATCTACAACTTTTCTTAAGTTGTCTGTATCAATGCCCCTATTAGTGATTATTCTTTTTGCTTCACTAGAAAAATAGGTTATGGTTTTTATATTAAGATTTCGATTTATTACATTGGCCATATGCCTATCCTCTATATCAAACAGTTGTTGCGGCGTAACATTACTCCACATTTCAAAACATTTTTCAAAATCTCCTTGAGCAACCATGGCTGCATTAAAAGCTCCAATAGATGTTCCTACTATTCCATCTATCTCATACCCCTCTTCTAATAACGCCTTAATAGCTCCAACATGAAATGCACCCCTTGCACCTCCACCTTCTAATGCTACTCCTAACATAAACTCTCATCTCCCCTATTAAGAGTATTTTCTTCTTTATTTATATTATATCAACTTGTTAGATTTATAAGTAATTTAAAATAAAAAAAGAAGCTATTTAATAGCTCCTTTTTTATTATTTATTTTCTAAGTCAAATAATATTAATTTATTTTCTTTTAATGTTTCTTTAACATTTATAACTCTTTGGTTTGATGATCCTCTTAGTGTAAGAGATATATTTTTTCTCTCTTCTTCAAACTTGCCATCTACTAAAACATCTGCATATTTTAATATTTCTTTTTGAAATTCATTAAAGTTTTCAACAGTATAGCCCGTCCATAAATATATTTTCTTTTCAGGATATTTATTTTTAAATTTCTTACATACATAAATAACCCCCTCAATATTTTCAGGACAAAGAGGTTCCCCTCCTAATATGGATAAATCTCTATTTATATTATGTTTATCAATGTTATCCATAATATAACTTAGTTTTTCCTCAGTAAATTCTTCACCATCTGTAAAACTCCAAGTTTCACTATTAAAACAGCCTTTGCACTTGTGAGGGCATCCTTGAGTCCAAAGAGACATAGTAATTCCAAATCCATTTGCTATATCATTATCTTTAATTCTATTTATTCTCATATTATTATGCTCCTTTTAGTATCTGCATTTTATTAATTTAAAAGTTAACCTTATTTATTCTTCTTTTCATAAGGCATCATACAGCACATAGATCCTTCTGGACATGGCCCAAATTGGCAACTTGCACCAAGAGTTTTTCCAAGTAAAGGACTTACTTTTTCTACTTCTGCTACCATAGTCCATGCTAATTCATTTATTTCTTCTTGTGCTCTTCTGCAACATCTATGATGACAGAAGTTTATTAAGCTTCTTAAGTTCATTGTGCAGATTATTTTTGTTTCACAAGCATTTGGGAATATATATCTAGCGTTTTCAATTGCTTTCTTTTCTAAAGTTGAACATAGTTTCTTATATGATGTTCTTAATGTGTCTACAAACTTTTTACAAGATTTATTTTCGTTTTTCCATGATTCAAATTCATCTTTATCTATATTACATTTTTTTAATTGAATATCTACTAGTTTACCATATTGATCTTTATTATAAATATAATCATATATTAATTTATCAACTATATCATCATATAGTCTTTGGCTATCTTCCATATGATTTTTATAACTTTGCTCAAGTATAGGGTTGTTTTTTATATCTTGAGGGATTACATATTCAAACTGAGTTTCTTTAACATACCTTTGAGACTGTTGACTATAAGATGCGATTCTATGTCTAACTAATTGATGTGTTAAACTTCTTGAAACTCCTTCTATTGCAAAAGTAAAGCTAGTATGTTCTAACACACTGCCATGACCAATAGAAGTAATCATATTTACAAATCTTTCAACACTTTCTGGTGTTTGCTTTTCCATTAAATCATCAATATTTGATGGCGAATAACAAAGTTTCCCTGCTGTAGCTACAACAAGCTCAGGATTCATTGTATGAGATATAAGTTTTACTTTTAATTTTGTTTCCATTATTTACTCTCCCCTTTTTCAGCAATCTCTATTGTTTGTTCAATTAATTCTATAACAGTCATTTGACCTACTCCATTTGGTACAGGAGTCAAATGACACTGTTTTTCATTTACTATAACATCATAATCTTCTTTAGACACGTCTCCACACATTTTTCCTGATTCATTAAAGTTAATTGATACATCTATTATTGTCGTATTATTAGAAAAATCTTGTGCACTTAAGAAGTTAGCTTTTCCTACTGCTGTAACAACTATATCTGATGATGAAATTTTTTCCTTCAAGTTTTTAGTTTTACTATGAGCTATAGTCACTGTGGCATTTTCTTGTAAAAACAATTGTGCTAATGGCTTTCCAACTATGTTAGAACGATTTATTATAAGAACATCCTTACCTTCCATATCGATTTTAAATTCTTTTAATAAAGTCATTATACCTCTAGGAGTACATGCCACATTCCCCTCCAGATTAAGAGATAATTTACCCATATTTCCTATTGTAAATCCATCTACATCTTTTTCATCTTCTATAAGATTTGTAAGATAATCTTCATTTAAGTGTTTTGGTATAGGTAATTGTAATAAAATTCCTGTAACATCTTTATCTTTATTTAAATCTATAATAATTTTTTCTACTTCATCTTGGCTAATACTTTCATCCAAATGAATTATTTTTGAACTTATTCCAACTTCTTCACATTTTTTAACTTTATTTGACACATACTTTCCACTGGCGAAGTCTTCTCCTACTCTAATAATTACTAGAGAAGGTTTTTTACTTAATTTATTTACTCTCTCTTTTAATTGTTCTACCTTTTTTGTTACTAATTGTCTTGCATCTAGTAATGTCATTTTATTTCCATCCTTTTACTATTTTTATGTATAATAGAAAAGGTGCATATGCACCTTTTTGTTTATAAATGTAAGACTCTTTCTCCGATTTCTTGCGTACGGCCTTTACCCCACATATTTGAACCTATATATCCACAAGTTCTTCTCATAACTTGCATCTCATCTTTATTTCTATTTCCACAGTTTGGACAATACCACTCTAAATTTTCATCTAACTTTATTTCTCCAGTATAATCACATGCGAAGCAAACATCTGGCTTAGTATTTATTTCAGCGTATTGTATATTATGATATATATAGTTGATTATTTGTTCTACAGCTGGTAAGTTTTTACTCATATCTGGAACTTCTACATAACTTATGCACCCACCTGAACTTATATCATGGAATTGACTTTCAAATTTTAATTTAGAAAATGCATCTATTTCTTCAGAAACATGAACATGATATGAGTTTGTGTAATACATTCTATCAGTTACGTTTTTTATTTCTCCAAATTTTTGTTTGTCTATTCTACAGAATCTTGAAGTTAAACTTTCTCCTGGCGTTCCATAAAGACCAAATCCAAGGCCTGTTTCTTTTTTCCACTCACTACATTTATGGTTTAAATAATTCATTACTTCAAGGGCAAATCTTTCGCCTTCTTCAGTTGTGTGAGATATGCCAAGCATGGCTTGCGTCATTTCATATATACCAACATATCCTAAGGAAAGTGTTGAATATCCTCCTTCTAATAAAGAATCTATTTTTTCGCCTTTTTCTAGTCTAGATATTCCACCATGCTGCCAGTGTATTGGTGATATATCAGATGTTGTACCCTTTAATAAATTATGTCTAATCATTAGTGCTTCCCTACAAAGATCTAATCTTTCGTCTAATATACTCCAAAACTTTTCCACATTTTTTTCTGCCGTTAATGCAACTTGTACTAAGTTTAAAGATATAACCCCTTGGTTGAATCTTCCGTACCATTTATAATTTCCGTTTTCATCTCTCCAGTTACTTAGGTGTGATCTACAACCCATTGGGGGGAATGTTTCTCCATCATAATTTTTTCTCATCATTTTTGCACTTTGATAATCAGGTACTAATCTTTTTGTATTACATTTTGCAGCAAGTTTTGTTATATAGTCATATTTACCACCTTCTAAACAGTTATGTTCGTCCAGTAAATAAACTAATTTTGGGAACTCTTCACCTATTACTTGACCTTTATAATTTTTCATTCCTTCTAATCTTTGTACTATCATTTCTTCGCAAATTAACGCCATTTCTCTTTCATACTCATGACCTTCTTCTATTTCTAAGTATATTGTACAAAATGGTGATTGACCATTACTTGTATGAAGAGTTGATAACTGATATCTAATAGTTTGAATACCAGATTTTAATTCTTCCATCATTCTCTCTTCAGCTAATTCCTTAGCCATATCAGGAGAGTATTTTTGTTTGTATTTATTTAAATATTTATTGTATGATACCCTTAAAAATGGTGCTATATGTTTTATAGTTATTGTATTTCCTCCATATTGAGCACTTGCTATTTGAGCTATAATTTGAGTAACTATAGTACATGCCGTTCCAAAAGATTTTGGAGATTCTACTAATTTGTTGTTAATCACAGTTCCATTTGTTAACATATCTTCCAAGTTGATTAACATACAGTTGTGTATTGGTTGCATAGCATAATCCATATCATGATAGTGAAGAACACCTTCATCATGGGCATGAACTATATGAGCAGGTATTAGTTTTCTTCTAGACATATCTTTTGATACTTCTCCTGCTACTAAATCTCTTTGAGTAGATGCTAATATACCATTTTTATTTGAATTTTCATTTAAAACATCTTCATTACTTCTATCTAATAAACCTAGGATGCTATCGTCTGTTGTATTTATTGTTCTTTTAAATGATTGTACCGCTCTATATCCTTCATATGCCTTAGCTGTTAGTTTTTGTTTATAATCAATTAACTTTGTATATACCATTTCTTCTATTTTGTACACTGTAGCATTGGCATCACGTTCCATACAAATAGATTCTATTTCTTCAGCTATTTCTTTTGCAATCTCTGGTATATAAACTCCACTACCATTTTTCATCGCTTTTAATATAGCATTTTCAATCTTATCTTTATCAAATTTGACAACTTTTCCGTCTCTTTTGATTATATTTAACTCTTTTTTCATAAGCATCTCCTTTTGTACATAGTGATATCTATTTTTATCTACATAGATTAATATTTTAATTTTTTTATGTAAACCTATTGACTTTTATAGAAGTTTTATACCCAGTGTTCTTGAGGTAAAACACTATATATAGTAACCACCTTGTATATTCTATACCACATGTGGTGCTTAATCAAGTGATTTATTTTTAATTTTTCAACTTTATTTTTGTCAATACTATATAATTTTTTTATTTATATTCTCAAATGTAGCCATTTAAGCACATTGGTTTTTTTTTATAATTTTTTCCATAAATTTACAAAATTTCATTATTTTATATTGATTTAAAATCAAACAATACTAATAATATTTTTTCACAAAAAAAGAAATATAAAATGAATTTTTCCCATTTTATATTTCTTTTAATTAACTTTATTTAAATAATATTTCTATTTTTTCTATACTTGCTTCTAATTTTATGCATTGTACTTTTGCTTTTTCAAACATATATTTAGAAGCTTTTGTGGAGTCTGTTTCAGCATATTTATCATCTAAATAATATACTTTCTTTATGCCAGACTGAATAATATTTCTAGCACAGTCATGACAAGGAAATAGATTAACATAAATGCTACATCCTTCTAAAGATTTTCCCCTGGCATTTAGTATTGCATTTTGCTCTGCATGAACTACATATGGATATTTTGTTTCAAGAAAGTCTCCTTCTCTTTGCCATGGAAAATCTTCATCACTACAACCATTAACAAATCCATTATAACCAATTGATACTATTCTATTGTTTTTGTCTACTATACAAGCACCCACTTGTGTTGATGGATCTTTACTTCTCATTCCTGATAATAAGGATATTCCCATAAAATATTCATCCCATGATATATAGTCTGTTCTCTTCATTATTTCCTCCTTTATATAAAATCCGATTAATTTTGTATTATTTATTTTTATAATATAACACTTAACCTCTATTATTCAAATATTTTTTCTTATTTTATCATAAAGTACAAAAATATTATTAATGATTTTTTGGCTTTCCAAAAAGTAATCAGTTGATTTTCTTACTTCGTTGATTTTACAATAACAATCATATACACTAAAAATAGGATGCTTTATTTTCAAACAAATAAATTATCTACATACTTAGGGGAGGGAAAATAAAATTGAAAAAATTAGTTGTTAAGGACAAATCTCTATGTCAAGCTTGTTTAAGTTGTGAACTAGCTTGTTCTGAAGCTTTTTATAAAAAAGAAGGTTTCTCTTGTATATCTATAGGGGTTAATAAAAAAGATGTATTAGATGTAAAGGCTTGTAACCAATGTGGTGTTTGTGCTAAAAAATGTCCAGAAGATGCAATATCTAAAAATGCTAAAGGTATTTATACAATAAACAAGAAAAAATGTACAGGTTGTTTAACTTGTGTAGAAGTCTGTCCAAAAGGAATTATTGTTAAATCAGAAGAAAAGCCAGCTCCATCTAAATGTATGGCTTGTGGAATATGTGTTAAAGCATGTCCTCAAGAAATACTTGAAATTGTTGAGGTTGCTGATTAATTTAACTTTTATTGTAAATATTAAAGATGTAACTGATTCTAGTTACATCTTTTTATTTTACATATATATTTAGATAACAGAAACTACTGTATAAATATAATTGTATAAACTTCCGTGTCTTAATTCATCGTTTAATATCTGAAAAACTTGATCTCTATAATATAAACTTGGAAGCCCTTCAATTATTTGGCCATAAATTTTAACTTCGTTTAATTCTCTTATCATTGCATCTGATATTCCATCTTTAAAACCTGCTGGTGGAATAAACGTTTCTTCTTCTGGCTGTATTTTCATTCCTGTAATTTGAAAGTACATATTTTTAAACATTAGATTATGACGTAATTCGTCATCTCTAATCGATTCTATTATTCCTTGTATCTTTTTTGTTTCCTTCGGTGATAATTGACTTACTGGAATATTGTCGATTAACCATTGAAAAAATACAGAATCTTTCTTTTCTGATACTATTGACTTTTCAATTAACTTTATAGAGTTTTGTAATTGATTTGGATCTGGATGTATCCATTCATAAGCATAACTCATAGCTATTTCCCCCTTAAAGTATTTTAATATAATATATACTTAAAAGTAGAAATTTGTTACTTTATCCACATTAATCCATTTTTAATAATTTTAAATTTTTCATTAATGGCAAATAATTGGATTTATTGTTTTTTCTTCTTACCATATTATTTTGTTTTTTTAGCATACTATTAGTGAGAAGTATCTTAAGGAGGTATTTTATGACTACTAAAAATGTATACAGAAATAAACCTCAATTTGAAACTAATCCAACATTAAACAAGAATTTAACTCCTAATGTTCCTGAGTTTAATTCTAATGCAATGGATAATCAAGGTTTGGTCCCATTATCCAATTCCTCTGATGGATGTTGTTGTGGTCATGAAAAAGCACACAAAGAAAATTCTGATCACGAATGTTGTCATGGAAAACATACTGAAGGTCACAAGGATAAAAAATGTAACTGTGATCATAAATAGCTAAATATTACTTCCCTTCAATACTTTGCTTCAAAAGTTAAATGTAAGAAGTCTATCTTTATAATAATAAATTTAGACTTCTTTCTTCTCGTTTACTAATTTATTATATGTGATATACTCATTTATATGAGGTGATTGTATGATTAATAATAAAAAAGAAGAAATTAGGCAAGAATTAATTAAATTAGCTGACGATAAATATAGAAGTTTTCATAGCAATTTATGTCCTGGTGTTGAAAATATTTTAGGTGTGAGACTTCCACTACTGAGAAAATTAGCTAAAAGTTTATCTAAGGAAGAGGATTATTATAATTATTTAAATAATGGTGATACAAAATATTATGAAGAAATAATGATTGAGGGGTTAATAATTGGATATTTAAAAACTGATAATGAAAATAGATTTAATTATATAAAAAATTTCATACCTAAAATAGATAACTGGGCAATTTGTGATAGCTTTTGTAATAACTTAAAATTTACAAAGGAAAATATAAATGAAGTATGGAATTTTATTTTACCTTATACTTCATCAGAAAATGAGTTTGATATTAGATTTGCCATTGTTATGATGCTTAATTTTTATATAATCGAAGATTATATTGATGATGTATTGAATACTTTAAATAATATTAACCATGATGGATATTATGTTAAAATGGCAGTAGCTTGGGCTGTATCATATGCATATATTGATTTCCCACAAAAAACTTTAGCATTTTTAAAAAATAATAACTTAGATAATTTTACATACAACAAATCTTTACAAAAAATCATTGAATCCACACGTGTAAGTAAGGAAGATAAAGATTTAATGAGAAGCCTTAAAAAAATAATGTATAAGTAGAAATAAAAATGCTTGAAATAAATTTTATCTCAAGCATTTTGTAATTAATCATTATATACACTTTTTAGTAATTCAATTTCTTTTGCATACCCATCTATTTCATTTGGTGTTTCAAGTAAAAATGGTAAATTTTTAAGTTTTGGGTGATTTATTATTCTAGTTATGGCTTCCAAACCTATATTTCCTTCACCTATTTTAGCATGTCTATCTTTATGACTTCCACAAACATTCAAACTATCATTTAAGTGAATTGCTTTTAGTCTATCTAAACCTAAAACCCTATCAAATTCTTCTAATACACCATCTAAATCATTTACTATATCGTAACCAGCATCGAATACATGGCAAGTATCCATACATATACCTATTTTGTCGCCTAATTCAACCTTATCTATTATTGCTCTTAATTCTTCAAAGTTTCTTCCTATTTCTGTACCTTTTCCAGCCATAGTTTCAAGTAATACTGTAGTAGAATGATTAGGTGTTAAAGTTTGATTTATCATATCTGCAATATATTGAACGCCAATTTCTACACCTTGTTTCACATGACTTCCTGGATGGAAGTTATATAAATTCCCTGGCACCATTTCTAACCTTCTTAAATCATCTGCAAAAGTTTGTATCGCAAATTCTCTTTTACTTTCATCTGCTGCACAAGCATTTAAAGTGTATGGTGCATGAGCTAATAATCGGGCAAATTTATTTTCTTTAGCTAATTCTAAAAAAGCTTGTATATCTTTCTCATCTAAATCTTTTGCTTTTCCACCTCTCGGATTACGAGTAAAAAATTGAAAAGTATTAGCATTTATACTTAGAGCTTCATCTCCCATATTTTTAAATCCTTTTGATACTGATAAATGACATCCTATATTTAACATTTGCTTCTCCTTTATTTTACGTCTAAATTTTCTATATTAAGTAATTTTTCTTTTACATTAAGTCCACCAGCATACCCAACTAATTTTCCATTAGAACCAATTACTCTATGGCATGGAATGATTATTGGTATATGATTTTTATTATTTGCCATTCCTATTGCCCTACATGCTTTTTCATTTCCAATAGCAATAGCAATGTCTTTATAACTTTTAGTTTCTCCATAAGGTATTTTTAAAAGTTCATCCCATACTTTCTTTTGAAATTCTGTTCCTCTAGTCTCTAGTGGCAAATCAAACGTTCTTCTATTTCCTTCAAAATACTCTTTTAATTGCTTAAAACATTCTTTTATTAAATCTGTTTCCTCTATATTATCATTAGTATCTACTTTTGAAAAAAATATATCTGTTATTGATTTATTATTTTCTCTAATCCCTATAATACCTATCTCTGTTTCATAAAAAAATATATTATTCATTATCTTTTAATATAAGACTTTTAATAATCTTATATCTCCTCTCTATAAAACTTTGTACTACTTATATTATAGATATTATTTTTACTTTATTATCATTTAATATTAAAATTTTTCTATTCTTTTTATTAGTACCCTTTTAATAAAATTTAAAACTTAATATAAAACGTTAAAAATTAAAATACTACCCATAAAAATAGCTTCTTCTTAATTAAAACAGGCAGTTCATAACTAAGTTATAACCTGCCTGTTTATTTTAAATATTATTCTTCTATGTTAACCTTTATAGATAATTCATCTAACTGAATATCATCTGCAATACCTGGCGCATTTGTCATTGGGCATATCGCATTTTGATTTTTAGGGAATGCTATTACTTCTCTGATATTGTCAGCTCCAGTAAGTAACATTATTAATCTATCAAATCCAAATGCTAAACCAGCATGTGGTGGTACACCGTACTTAAATGCTTCTAATAAGTATCCAAATTTATCATTAGCTTCTTCATCACTAATTCCTATAGCATCAAACATTTTCTTTTGGATGTCACTGTTAGATATTCTAACACTTCCTCCGCCTATTTCATATCCATTTAACACTATATCATAGGCTTTAGCTCTTAAACTAGTTTTGTTATCACCAGTTAAACCTTCAACATCTTCATCTAATGGAGATGTAAATGGATGATGCATTGCTATCATTCTTCCAGTTTCTTCGTCTTTTTCGAATAATGGGAATTCTGTTACCCATAATAAATTGTATTTATTTTTATCCATTAGATCCAGTTTTCTACCAACTTCTAATCTTACTTGTCCTAATGCATCATAAACTACAGCATTTTTGTCAGCTACAAATAATAATAAGTCTCCAGTTTCTGCTCCCATTCTTTCTAATATAGCTTTCATTTCTTCTTCAGAGAAGAATTTAGCTATTGGAGATTCTATTCCAGCTTCAGTTAATTTTATCCAAGCAAGTCCTTTAGCTTTGTAAGTTTTAGCATGCTCTTCTAATTTTTTCATTCCTTTTTTAGAGAACGCTTCTGCGCCTCCTTTTACATTTATACCTCTAACGCTACCTTTTTCATCAGAAGCAGCACCTGCAAATACTCCAAATCCACAGTCTTTAACTATATCAGATATATTTACAAATTCTAATCCAAATCTAGTATCAGGTTTGTCAGATCCAAACCTATCCATAGCTTCTTTATAAGTTATTCTTGGAAGTGGTAACTCTACATCAACATTTAAAGTATCTTTAAATATTTCTTGAAGCATTTTTTCCATTATTCCCATTACATCTTCTTCATCAACAAATGACATTTCACAGTCTATTTGAGTGAATTCTGGCTGTCTATCAGCTCTTAAGTCTTCATCTCTGAAACATTTTACTATTTGGAAGTATCTATCCATACCACTTACCATTAATAATTGTTTAAATAATTGTGGTGATTGTGGTAAAGCATAGAATTTACCTGGGTTAACTCTACTTGGTACTAAATAGTCTCTAGCTCCTTCTGGAGATGGCTTTATTAAGAAAGGAGTTTCTATTTCTATAAAGTTATTGTCTGTTAAATAATTTCTTACTATTCTAGCAACTTTACTTCTAAGTATTAAGTTTTGTTGCATAGAAGACTTTCTTAAATCTAAGAATCTATATTTTAATCTTAAGTCTTCAGAAACATTATCATTATCTTTAATATATATTGGTGGAGTTTCTGATTTGCTTAAAACTCTAAGTTCAGTTGCTTCTATTTCTATATCTCCTGTTGGCATGTTAGGATTTTTAGATTGTCTTTCTCTAACTATACCCTTAACAGCAACAACATATTCTGAACCTAATTTTTCAGCTTTGTTGAATGCTTCTTCACTTACATTTGTATCAAATATTATTTGACTTATTCCTCTAACATCTCTTAAATCAACGAATACTAATCCACCTAAGTTTCTTTTCTTTTGTACCCATCCATTTAAAACTACTTCTTCACCCACATTAGCAATTCTTAAATCACCACAATAATGAGTTCTTTTTAATCCTTTTAAGTTCTCCATATTTCCTCCTTCGTCATTTACGCACTAAAAGGTGAAAGAATAAAAAAATTCTACCACCTTATGTTTATGTCAATTATAATTATAATCTATTTTTTAACTCATTTACTAATTCACTAAGTTTTACAGTAGTTTGCTCTGATGTTTCCATGTTCTTAAGAGTTGCTGCATCATTAGCTAACTCATCATCACCTATAACTATTGTATATTTAGCATTTATTTTGTCTGAGTATTTAAATTGAGCTTTTAAACTTTTTCCTAGGTGATCTATATCAGCACTTATGTGATTATCTCTTAATGCCTTTATTAAACTAAAACTCTTAGTCTTAGCTGCATCACCGATTGTAGCTATGTATATATCTGTAGCTTTTGGATTTTTTATTTCTATGTTATTATTCTCTAAAGTTAATAATAGTCTCTCCGCTCCAAGTCCAAATCCTATACCACTTATGCCTTTTGGACCTCCAAGTTGCTCAACAAGACCATCGTATCTTCCTCCACCACAAACTGTACTTTGTGATCCTATATCATTTGATATTATTTCAAAAGCAGTTTTTTTGTAGTAGTCAAGTCCTCTAACTATGGTTTTATCAACTACAAATTTTATATCCATTTCTCTTAAATATTCTTGTAATTTAGCAAAATGATCCTTACAATCATCACATATGTGATCTACCATAAAAGGTATATCTTTTATGTTTTCTTTACATGTAGGATTTTTACAGTCTATAACTCTCATTGGATTTTTTTCTTTTCGTTCTAAACAAGTTTCACATAATACGTCAGATTTAGCATCTAAGTATGATTTTAAATTTTTATTATATTCTTCTCTACAAACAGGGCATCCTACTGAGTTTATATTTACTGATAAATCTTTAAGTCCTAATTCATTAAAGAATTGCACTGCTAAAGATATTACTTCTGCATCTATTGATGGTTCATCACTTCCTAGTGATTCTATTCCAAATTGGTGGAATTGTCTTTGTCTACCTGCTTGTGGCCTTTCGTATCTAAAGCATGGAGTTATGTAAAATAATTTTGTTGGTTGTGTATCAGCATATAATTTATTTTCAATAAATGATCTTATTGTACCAGCAGTTCCTTCAGGTTTTAAACTTATTTGTCTATCCCCCTTATCTGTAAAAGTATACATTTCTTTTTGAACTATATCTGTTGTATCTCCAACACTTCTCGTGAAAACTTCTGTATGTTCAAATATAGGAGTTCTCATTTCTTCGTATCCGTATAATGCACAAATTTCTCTAAATTTTTGCTCTACGTAATGCCATTTATAAACTTCCTTTGGTAATATATCTTTTGTTCCTCTTGGCGCTTTACTTAGCATTTTTCTCTACCTCCTCATACTTTCTTTTTATCATCTCGTCAACTCTGTCTATATATTGTTCAACATTTTTGACGTTTTCTACCCTTTCAATCCTATCTTCATCTGGATATACAAATTTAGTTATAGAACCAGCCCCTAGTGCATAATTACTTTGTTTTTCCTCCATAATTTGCATATTATAAATACATTCATAACCTTCTTTAGAATAACCTATGTTTTCTAAGTTACCTAGCATGTGTTTTTGTCTGTACATATAATAAGGGTTTAATCCCATATCTCTTGCATATTCCATCGCTAAATTAATCATTTTTACCATTTCCTCGTACTGAGCAAGCTCATAGTCCTCAAGATTTTCCTTTAGCTTTGATGTTCTTTTTACTGCTAAGGTATGAACAGTTAGACTTTCTGGAGATAGTTCTTTTATTTTATCTAAAGTATTTCTAACCATATCTAGATTTTCATCTACTAGACCTAGTATTATATCCATATTTATATTATCAAATCCTATTTCCCTAGCTAAGTGGAAACAGTCGATAATCTCTTGTACACTATGATTTCTACCTATTTTTTTTAAGGTTTCATCATTCATGCTTTGTGGATTTATACTAATTCTATCAACATTATTCTTCTTTAAAACTTCTAACATTTCTCTATTTATTGTATCAGGTCTTCCTGCCTCTACTGTAAACTCTTTAATCCCACTTAAATCAAATTTTTCAAATAAACCTTTGATTAAAGTATCCATCTCATTAGGAGTTAAAGTAGTTGGAGTTCCTCCACCAATATATAGTGTTTCAATTGTTTTATTTTGCTCTTTTAATAACCTAGCTACCCCTTGGACTTCTTCAAGTAATTTAGCTACATAAATAGGCTTTAAGCTACCGAATTGCTTAAGAGAATTAGCTGGGAATGAACAATAATAACATCTTGTAGGGCAAAACGGAATACTCACATATAAAGATACTTTATTTTCATCAATTGGGTAAATAAATTTCCTTTCTCTTTTGGCAATATCAAGAGCTAAGTTAATTTTTTCATTACTTATAAAATAGTCAAACATTAATTTTTCTCTTATTTGATCATCACTATAATTATCATCAAGTAATGAATGAACTATTTTAACAGGTCTTATACCTGTAAGTATTCCCCATGGTGGAGTAATGTTAAACTTCTTTTCTAAAATCTTAAACATACTCCTTTTTATAGTTTCCTTTATAATCTTCTTATTTTCCCTTTCACATAGCCCCTCTAAGTTTCTATGCTCTACATGTTCTAGAATAACTTGATAATTTTCACAATACACTGTTTTTGAAAAAACATTGTTATTATGGAAAAATACAGTATTCTCCACAACCATCATGCAATCTTTGCTGTCAATAAATCTAAAATCAGAAGTGAATAATTTAATTAATTCACTTACTTCATATTTAAAGTCATGACCTTTTAATACAACACCTATCATTTTCTAGCTCCTTCTGAAATCCTTGAAGTGTTAATTTATCTCATAAAAGGATTTGTCATTTTTTCTATTTTTAAATTAGAGTTTGGTCCATGACCTGGATAAATAGTAATATCACCATCATGTTTTTCTAATTTTTTAAGTGACTTTTCCATTTTTTTATAGTCTCCACCATAAAAATCTGTTCTTCCTATACTGCCTGCAAATAAAGTATCTCCTGTAAGCATGTGTTTGTCAATTTTTATACACATACTTCCTGGAGTATGGCCAGGTGTATGAATAAACTTTAATTTCATATCACCAACTTTTAATGTGTCATTATCTTTAACATATATGTCAGCATCTAATTCTACTGTATTTGATGGAAGAGAAGCACTTAAATTTTTCTTCTTATCTTTTAGTATTTCTTTTTCTTCCTCGTGGGCTACTATTTTAGCATTTGTTGCGTCTTTTAATGTTAAAACATTTGTTATATGATCTCCATGACCATGAGTTAAAACAATATATTCTATAATTAAGTTCATTTTTTTAACATAATTCATTATGTCAATAAAGTTTGCTCCTGGATCTACAACAATACATTTTTTACTGTTTTCATCTCCAACTACATAAGTATTTTCACCCATGCGGCTTTCAATAATCTTTTCTAATATCATAGTTTACCCCCTACCTAGAATTCTTTTCTTGATTCTAATAATATAGTTACAGGTCCATCATTAGTTAAATCAACCATCATATGTGCTCCGAATTTTCCTGTTCCTACATTAATTCCTTGATTTTTCACCTTCTGAACAAATTCTTCATACAGTGGATTTGCCACTTCTGGTCTTGCTGCATCTGAAAAACTCGGTCTTCTTCCTCTTCTAGCATCCCCATAAAGTGTAAATTGAGAAACAGCTAAAACTTCACCATTAACATCTTTTAAAGATAAGTTCATTTTTCCTTGTGCATCTTCAAATATTCTTAAATTTGTTATTTTATCTACCATATAATCTACATCTTTTGATGTGTCATCATGAGTAACCCCAAGTAAAACCATTAATCCTTGATTTATTTGTCCAACAACTTCTTCATCTACTGTTACTTTAGAAGATGAAACTTTTTGTACAACTGCTCTCATATTTTCCTCCTAATTCCTTACCCTGAAAACATCCTCCACACCAGGTATAGCCTTCAGTTTTTTCATTAAATTTGTTAGTTCAGAAATATCATTTACTTCAATTAATAAATTAATATGAGTTATTCCCTCTTTTGTTTTTCTTGCATTAATTCCATTTATATTTAACTTTTGTATAGCAATCATATGAGTAACATCACTTAGCATACTTTTTCTATCTGTTGCAACTATTTTAACTTCGCCCTCAAATTTAGATTTTTTAGGATTATTCCATTCCACATCTACTAGTCTTTTTTGGAAAAGTTCATCATCTAGTTTACAATTTGGGCAATCAGCTCGATGTATAGCTACACCTCTTCCCTTAGTTACATATCCCACGATCTCATCTCCAGGAAGTGGGTTACAGCATTTTGCAAATCTAACTAAAATATTGTCTAATCCTCTTACTATAACTCCAGAGCTACTTTTTTTCCTTTTCTCTTTATATTCTTTGTCAGTTATATTGTATTTTGATAAATCTTCATTTTCTTTTTGTCTATTCTCTTTTTCTTTTTTCTTTTCTTCTTTAAGATAGAAATCTCTTACTTTTGGAACAACTTGGCTAGCCATAATTCCACCATATCCTATAGTAGCAATTAAATCCTCTAAGCTTGGTTGGTTGAATTTTTTCGATATTTGTTCCATAAACTTCTCTACAGAAGAATCTTTTAAAGGAATTCCATATCTTTTAAACTCCTTTTCTAAGATTTCATATCCTCTTTCAATATTTTCTTCTCTTCTTTCCTTCTTAAAAAATTGCCTAATTCTATTTCTTGCATTTGGAGTCTTAACAATTTTTAGCCAGTCTCTACTTGGACCATTTGAATTTGTTGATGTTATAACCTCAACAATCTCTCCATTTTGCAACGTATAGTCAATAGGAACTAATCTTCCATTTATCTTAGCACCTACACATTTGTTTCCAACTTTTGAATGAACCCTGTATGCAAAATCTATTGGTGTAGATTCTGCTGGTAGCTCTATTACATCACCCTTTGGTGTAAATACATAAACTTGACTATTGAATACATCCTCTTTTAGTGAATCTAGGAATTCTTGTGGGTCTTTTACATCTTTTTCCCACTCCATCATTTGTCTTAACCATTTTAGCTTTTCTTCCATCTTTTCATCATTACTCATTGTACCTTCTTTATACTTCCAGTGAGCCGCTATACCATATTCTGCAATATTATGCATTTCATGAGTCCTAATTTGAATTTCTACTGGCTCACCTTCTGGACCAATAACTGTAGTATGAAGAGATTGATACATGTTTGCTTTTGGCATTGCTATATAGTCCTTAAATCTTCCTGGCATTGGTACCCACAAAGTATGAACCATACCAAGAACAGCATAACAATCTTTTATTGTATCTACAACTATTCTTACAGCAGTTAAATCAAAAATTTCTTCAAAAGTCTTATGCTTATTTTTCATCTTTCTATAAATGCTATAAAAATGTTTTGGTCTTCCATAAACTTCACAATCTATATTAACTTCACCAAACTTTTCTTGTAATAAGTTCACTATTCTGCTTATATACTCTTCTCTTTGGCTTCTCTTCATGGAGACTTTGTCTACCAAATCATAATATCCATCTGGATCTATATATCTTAATGCCAAATCTTCCAATTCCCATTTTATTTTAGATATACCTAATCTATGAGCTATTCCACCATAGATCTCTAAGGTTTCTTTTGCTTTATATTTAGCTTTTTCTTCTGGCATATATTTTAGTGTTCTCATATTATGCAGTCTATCAGCTAACTTTATAAGAATTACTCTAATATCTTTTGCCATAGCTAAAAACATTTTTCTTAAATTTTCAGCTTGAGTTTCTTCCTTTGACTGATATTTTATTTGACCAAGCTTTGTAACCCCATCAACTAAGTCTGCAACTTCCTTGCTAAACATTTCTTTTATATCATCATAAGTATAGTCCGTATCTTCAATTACATCATGTAAAAGTCCTGCTGATATAGTTTCTATATCAAGTTGCATTTCTACAAGAATATTTGCAACAGCTATTGGATGAATTATGTAAGGTTCACCTGATTTTCTTAGCACGCCATCATGAGCAGATTTTGCCAAATAGTAAGCTTTTTCTACAAGAGTAGTATCCGTATTAGGAGCATATTCTTTTATTTTATCTAATATCTCCTGTAATTCCTTATCATGCATATAACCACCTATTCTCTAAAGTATAAATTTTATTATATATGAAAATAGTTGGTAAAAAACCAACTATTATTATTGTCTAGTATTTTATAAGAGAATTAACATTATATTTTGCTAATTTTGCTCTTCCATCTAAGTCTTCTAATTCTATTAAAAATTGCATTGAAACTACTTCTCCGCCTAACTTTTCTATAAGTTTAGCTGCTGCTTCCATAGTTCCACCTGTAGCCAGTAAGTCGTCTACTATTGCTACTTTTTGTCCTGGCTTAATAGCATCCTTATGTATTTCTAATTTATTAGAACCATATTCTAAATCATACTCATAACTTTCAATTTCCCATGGTAACTTTCCTGGTTTTCTAACTGGTATAAAACCAACTCCCATACCATAAGCTACTGGTGTTCCCATTAAAAATCCTCTTGCCTCTGGTCCTACAATTAAGTCTACATCCTTGTCTTTTAAGTCTGCTATTATTTCATTAATTGCAAATTTTAGTGCCTTACCATCCTGTAATAATGTTGTTATGTCTTTAAAGCTTATTCCTTCCTTTGGAAAATCTTCAATTACTCTTACTGTTTGTTTTAAATCCATTTAAAACTCCTCCTAATAGCTTTTTACATACTCTTGTTTTAATTCTTTTAGATTATTAAGTATTACACTTTCATCCAAATTAAGCTTTTTATCAGGTTTTTCTAATAAATATATGGCTATAGTATCCTCTTCATAATTAATTTCAAAATTTAATAAGTTTAATTCTCTAAAAACTTTAAGTATTATAAATGTTTTTAAAGGTAGAAGTTTAAATACTCTTTTTAATTCAGTTAATTTTAGTTGTAATTCTTTGCTTACAAGCATTTGCTTATAAATATTGATAAATTCTTCTCTATTTGGAACTATGTTATCCATAATATTTTTTAAATATATTTTATCTTCACTACTATAATACTTAATAACAACTTCACTATTTAAAATGTTCTTATTTAGATACGAATATTCTCCTTTATTATACAAAAAATCATAAAGAATAATACTATTATATCTTTTTAAGTCTATTTTATCAATATTAGGTGAAAATATAAGTTGCACTTTCTTATTTTTTTCATAAATATAATTGTAATTTATATCATAGTCTAAATCTGTCAATGAAACATCTGATAAAGCTCTATAAAATCCATTTAAAGTATTTGCTATAATCAAAGTCTCTTCTTTTATATGATCAAATATATTTATATTTTTATCTCCATCCGTATTAATAGCTGTATCATCTTCATCATTATAAATATGATACAAACTACCGCTATCTGTGGGACTTATCTTTTCAAATAATTTAAGAGATAAGTTATTTGAAATTGCTAGTTTAGGATGAGACAATCTTATATCTTTTAATAAAAATTGTACTTTTCTATCATTGTTAAAATTATTTTCGTCTACTTGAAATAGTACATCTATCTTATCTCCTTCTTGGAAATTCTCAGCTAAATAAGCCATATTAAATCCTACACATTCATAGGATTTTTCATTTTCACATATTAGCTTTAAATGTTGTTTGTTTTTACCCATTTTATAAATTTTAGTTAATAATAAGTCTCTCATAATAAATCTTGGAGACGGATTACTTAACCCAAAAGGTTCTAACTTATGCAAGTTGTCTACTAAGTCTAATGTTGCACTTTCTTCTTCAAGCTCATATTCAACTTGTATATTTTCAATTAAATCATCTTTGTTCAGATTGTAATCTGCTATTTTATTTACTCTTTTTCTTAATTCTTCTATATTTTCTGCATTTAATGCCAATCCTGCTGCCTGCTCATGGCCACCAAATTTATTCATTAGATCTTTGCAACTTACTAAGGCATCAAATATGCTAAACCCTTTAATAGATCTAGCTGAGCCTGTTGCTTCACCATCTTCTATAGTTAGCAATATTGTAGGCTTATAATATTTTTCTGTTAGCTTAGAAGCAACTATTCCTATTATTCCATGTTGCCACCCTTCTTTTGCTACTACAAGCACTTTATCATCTTTATAGTTTTCACTGCTTGATATAACATCTTCTGCTTCTTTATACATCTTACTTTCTATCATTTGTCTCTCAATATTTTTTGCTTCCAAAATATTAGCTATTTCTTTTGCTTCATCTTCCAAATCAGTAGTAAATAACTGAACCCCTAAGTATGAGTGACCTAATCTTCCCGATGCGTTAATTCTAGGTCCTACTGAATAACCTATATGTGATGATCCTATTTTGCTAGTTTCAATACCACATACTTTAATTAGTTCTCTTAAACCTAAATTTTTGCCCTCTTTCATTAGTTTTAAACCATTTTTTACAATTATTCTATTTTCGTCTATTAAAGGTACAATATCACATATTGTTGCTAAGGTTACTACCTCTAAATAATCAAACATTGACGTTTTAAATTCTTCTTCATCTGTCAATGCTTGAATCATTTTAAATGCTACCCCACATCCACAAAGCATATCAAAGGGATAGTTACAATCATCTTGCTTTGGATTTACAATTGCATAAGCATCAGGTACATCACTTTGGCATTCGTGGTGGTCTGTTATTATAACATCTATACCAAGTTCATTAGCTAATCCAACTTCATTAACTGATGTTATACCACAGTCCACAGTTATTATAAGATCACATCCATCATTACTTATCTTCCTTATTGCCTCCTCGTTGATTCCATATCCTTCTTCTAATCTATTTGGAATATAATATTTAACTGGATAATCTATAGATTTGAAATAAATATACAAAATTGATGTGGATGATACTCCATCTACATCGTAATCACCATAGATATAAATTTTCTCTTTATTTTCAATAGCTTTCTTTATTCTTTCAGTTGCTTTTTTCATATCTTTCATTAAGAAAGGATCTCTTAAATATTCTAAAGATGGGTTCATAAAAATTTCTGCATCTTTTTCGTCATTTATACCTCTATTATTTAATATTTGGCTAATTTCCGGGGAAATATTTATTTTCTTGCTTAACTCTGTTTCTTTAACTTTTCCTTTATGTTTTAATGTCCATTTTTTATTATATATCAAAAGTTCTCACCTCATATTTTCTTTATCCTACATTTAAATATTATAATATTATTAACTTATATGCTATAATCTAGTACTAAAAAAATTTTTATTGCATTAAAAAGGAGCAATTTGTAAATTGCTCCTTTTTAAATTTGTATAATTTTCATTTAAATTACAGATTACTTGTGTTTTCTTCCCATTTCTACATAATGAAGGGCAGATTGTTTTAAACTTTCTTTTTCTTCATCAGTTAATTCTCTTGCAACCTTTGCTGGCGAACCTAATAATAAAACTCCTGGTGGGAATTTTTTGCCGGTTACTAAGCTACCTGCTCCTACCATGGTAAGTTCTCCAATTTCTGCATTATCTAAAACTATTGACCCCATTCCAATTAGGCTATAATCACCTATTTTGCATCCATGAATAACAGCAGCATGTCCAATAGTTACATTTTTTCCTATTATAGTTGGCTCATCATACCCACAATGTACTATAGTTCCATCTTGTACGTTAGAATTTTCTCCCACTATAATTTTGCTATCATCGCCTCTTAAAACTGCTTTGTACCAAATACTTGCGTTTTTTTCAACAATAACATCCCCGATTATATCTGCAGTTTCTGCCACAAAAACAGATTCATCAATAGTAGGTTTTATCCCTTCAAACCCTTTTATCATTTTTATTCTCCTTCCAGCATTAGTTTTGCTTGAATCATTATAGAACATTCGGTTCTTTTCTTTTGCATTTCGCAACCAAGCTCATATGGTTTTCTTATATCATTATTAAAGTTAATTGCGTTGGCATGACATCCACCTGAACAGTAGAATTTATTCCAACATTTTTTACAATCTTCTTTAGAGTAAACATGAGCATCTCTAAACATATTGCTTATTTCTTTAGGTATAACTATCTCTTTATCCATTATATTGGCTAATTTAAAATCATCATTTCCAACAAACTGGTGACATGGGTATATATCTCCATTTGGTGTTACTGATAAATACTCATTTCCAGCACCACATCCAGTAATTCTTTTTATTACACATGGTCCTTGATTTAAATCTATTACAAAATGGAAGAAAGTAAAATCATCTCCATTTAATTTTCTTCTTGCATACTCTTTTGCCAGCTTTTCATATTCATCGAATACTTTTTTCATGTCTTCTTCTCTTAGTGCATAAGGATTGCTTTCATCTCCAACAACTGGTTCAATTGATGTTAATTCAAATCCCTCATTAGCAAAATGAAGTACGTCTTCAGAGAAATCTAAGTTATCTCTAGTGAATGTTCCTCTTATATAATAGTATTTGTCCTTAGATCTTTTTTCCACTAACTTTTTAAATTTAGGCATGATAACATCGTAACTTCCTTTATCATTAAGTGTTGGTCTCATGTTATCATTTATTTCTTTTCTTCCATCTAAACTTAATACTGCATTGTGCATATGTTCATTTATATAGTCAATTTTATCATCATCTAGTAATATTCCGTTAGTAGTTATAGTAAATCTTATGTTTTTATTATTTTCTTTCTCAACTTTTCTACCATAAGTTACTAGTTGCTTAACTACTTCAAAGTTCATTAGCGGCTCTCCACCAAAGAAATCTATTTCTAAATTTTTTCTATTTCCTGAATTAGCTATAAGATAATCTATTGCTTTTTTACCTATTTCAAAGCTCATCATTTCTTTTTCTCCACCAAAATCACCTTGTGAAGCAAAACAATATTTACATTTTAAGTTACAGTCATGTGAAACATGTAGGCATAATGCTTTAACTACTTTTTTTCTATTTACAAAGCTTGGGTGAGTTTCATATGTATCTTCAGTGAATAAAAGCCCCTCTTCTTTTAAAGACTTTATTTCCTCATAAGCTTCTTCTATTTGATCTTTAGTATAATCTTTATTTAAAGATTCTACTATTTCTTCCATAGATTTTTCTTCAAATAAATCTACAAGATTATATGCAACATCATCTAGTACATGAACACTACCTCCATTCACATCTAAAACAATATTGTATCCATCCATGGAAAATTTATGTATCATACTCATAATATGTCCTCCTAATTTTTAATACTCTTATTATATACCTTAAACAAAATATGTGTAAATTTTTTGTAAAAATAATTTATATGCAAACAAAGTGAGGGTATTATTTGTAATACCCTCACTTTTAAAATAATTTTGTTTAATTATCTTTCACACTCTTGGTTTGCAACTGTACAAGAAGTTTTACAAGCAGATTGACAAGATGTTTGACATTCTCCACATCCACCTTTAGCAGCACTTTCTTTTAATGTAGCATTTGATAAAGTTTTTATATGTTTTTTAGCCATTTTTACTACCTCCTGTTTCTAATTAACTGCTACTAATTATATCATAATTCTGTATAATTTGGAACTTATTTGAAGTTTACTCCTAATACTCCGCCTATTCCTCCAGCTATTGAAACAAGTATTGCTTTATAAAGAACTGTAATATCAAATATGTAATTTTCTTTAGCTAAATAAAACATAGTTATAAGTAATATTATATAAACTACACCAACTATAAAACCGTATATAAGTCCCTTTTCTTGTATATGTTTACAAGCATAAAATCCACCAAAAGCTGCAGAAACTGTGGTAATAAATGATGTTACTATTGAAACTGAGTCCGCCGAAACATTAGTATAAGTTAACAACAGATTGTAAACTAATAATACTATTAACGTAATTATGTAAGCATATCCTAAACCTTTTAATATATGTATAGTTTTTGCCATAAAAAAAACCTCCCCTCAAAATATATATATTCCTTAGGGAGATTTAAAATTACTATTTATTTATCTTCTTCTTTTTTCTCAATAGAAGCTATAGCCCATTTTTTAAATGGCATTTTAGTTCTGTTTGGTCCTACTTCTAAAACAACAAATTCATCTTCAACTTTAGCTATTGTTGCTAACATTCCACCTATTGTAGTAACCATTTGCCCTACTTCTAAGCTTGATCTTAATTGATCCAATTGTTTTTCTTTTTTTCTTTGAGGTCTTATAAATAAGAAATAGAAAATTACAAATAACGCAACCATGTAAAAAATAGATATCATCATTTGAGTATTCATATGCTTCACTCCTTCATATGTTTATTACTTCATAAAAAACAAAAGTATAATAAACATTATAACTCAACTTTCTTATAATTTATACCCATATTTGGAGAAAAATTCATCTTTAAAATCTAATAATCTATCTTCCATTATTGCTTGTCTTATATCTTCCATTAATTTAAGTAAAAATCTTAAGTTATGTGTAGATATAAGTCTAGCTGCAAGTATTTCATTTGCTTTTACTAAATGTCTTATATACGCTTTTGTGTAATTCTTACAGCAATAGCAGTCACACTCTGGGTCAAGTGGAGTAAAATCTCTTGCATATTTAGCATTTCTTACTACAACTTTACCTTGACTAGTCATTGCAGTACCATTTCTAGCTATACGAGTAGGAAGTACACAGTCAAACATATCTATTCCTCTTATTACACCTTCTAATAAATCATCTGGTGAACCAACACCCATTAGGTATCTTGGTTTATCTTCTGGCATTAGAGGTACTGTATAGTCAAGTACTTCATACATTAGTGGCTTTGGCTCTCCAACACTAAGTCCACCTACTGCATATCCCGGTAAATCTAGCTCTAATATTTCCTTAGCTGATTGTTCTCTTAAATCTTTGTACATACCACCTTGAATTATTCCAAATAGTGCTTGATTTTCTGTATTTTTATGAGCTTCTTTGCATCTTCTTAACCATCTAGTAGTTCTTTCTAATGAGTTTTTAACATATTCTCTATCTGCAGGATATGGAGCACATTCATCAAATGCCATCATTATATCTGAACCTAAAGCATTTTGTATTTCCATGGCTTTTTCTGGAGATATAAAATGTTTAGACCCATCTATATGAGATCTAAAGTGAACTCCTTCTTCGGTTATTTTTCTAAGTGGTCCTAAAGAGAACACTTGGAATCCACCACTATCTGTTAATATTGGTTTATCCCAGTTCATAAACTTATGAAGCCCACCTGCTTCTTTTACTAAATCGTGACCCGGTCTCATATATAAGTGATATGTATTACTTAATATTATTTGAGATCCTATTTCTTTTAATTCTTCTGGTGTCATTGCCTTTACTGTTGCCTGCGTTCCAACAGGCATAAATATTGGTGTTTCTATAACTCCATGAGGAGTGTGTAATCTACCAAGTCTTGCACCACTTTGTTTACAAGTTTTTATAAGTTCATATCTTATTGCACTCATATTTATTCTCCTTACTCTGTCTGCATATAGTCTAAAATATTAAACTACTGATTATTATTTATTTCTTCTGTGTCTAAAATTTCTTTTTCTTTACTATTATTATTTTTTAAATTATATAACCTACTAAGGTTCATTGCTCTTTCTTCTGAGGACATTAAATATTTTCTAATAGCAAATATTGCACCTATAGAAAGTATTCCTAATAACAAATCTCCCATTCCTGAACTTTTAGGAAGTAAAATAAGTTTTCTAGCTATTGCATATAATAACACTTCCAAAAGCACTCCTGGTGTATGTAAAGATAGCATTACTACCAATTCAACACCTATGACTAACAATAATGCTTCCGCTAAAAAGCTATTTAACTGGCTATATTCAACTGGAGTTGAAAAGTCTACTATATAAGCTTGATATACACTTCTTACTAAATCCATCATGCCCAATAATACAAGAATTAATATCACTATTGCTAAGGCTGTTTCAAAATTTTTAGAAATATTCAACAACCTTTTGTCATGCTTTTTTATCATACACTCTCCCCTTTTTACATACACTCTATTTATTTTATAAACATTGCATCTCCAAAACTAAAGAATCTGTAATGATTTTCTACTGCACTGTTATATGCATTTAATACATTCTCTTTTCCAGCAAGCGCACTTACTAACATTATTAGTGTAGACTCTGGTAAATGGAAGTTTGTAATTAAGTTATCTACAACTTTGAATTTATATCCTGGGTAAATAAATATTTTTGTCCATCCTGATGCTGCTTTCATTTTTCCATTTTCATCGGCTACAGATTCTATAGTTCTAGTACTAGTTGTACCCACTGTTATTACTTTTTTACCATTTTCTTTTGCTCTATTAATTTTATCCGCTGCTTCCTGTGTAACCATATAGTACTCAGAATGCATGTCATGTTCTAAAACATCATCTACTTTTACTGGTCTAAAAGTTCCAAGACCCACATGTAAAGTTACAAAAGCTAAATCTATACCTTTATCTTTCATTTTTTGTAGTAACTCATCCGTAAAGTGTAAACCTGCTGTAGGTGCTGCTGCTGAGCCATTATGTTTAGAATAAACAGTTTGATATCTTTCTCTTTCTTCTAATCTTTCTGTTATATATGGTGGTAGTGGCATATTTCCAAGTTCATCTAAAACCTCTTCAAAAATACCTTCATACTCAAATTTTACTATTCTAGCTCCATCATCGCCCATCCCAACAACTTCCGCTATAAGTTTTCCTTCTCCAAATGAAAATCTAGTGCCTATTTTAGCTCTTTTACCTGGTTTGACTAAAGTCTCCCAAGTATCGTCCTCATTTCTCTTTAAAAGTAAAAACTCTATTTTTCCACCAGTTCCTTCTTTGGAACCAATTAATCTTGCAGGAATAACTCTTGTATCATTTAATACAAGACAATCTCCTGGATTTAAATAATCTATTATGTCTTTAAAAATTTTATGACTTACTTCACCAGTTTCTTTATCTAACACCATTAATTTAGAACTCGATCTATCTAAAATAGGTACTTGAGCAATTAATTCTTCTGGTAAATCAAAATAAAAATCGCTTGTTTTCAATGTTAAACCTTCTTTCAATAATATATTACCTTAAACATACAACTACCATAATAACAAAAAATTTAATTTTTTTCTACTATGAGAATTTATACTTTTATTTGTAATAATATTATTATTCTACTTTTGTGGATAATTTATATTCAAATGTTTATAAGAATTTGGCATAGCTATTCTTCCTCTTGGACTTCTATTAATAAATCCTAGTTGAAGTAAATATGGTTCATAGACATCTTCTATTGTGTTTCTGTCTTCTCCAATGGAAGCCGCTAAAGTGTCTAAACCTACAGGCCCACCTTTAAATTTATTTATTATTGTTAATAATAATTTTTCATCTACATAATCTAATCCTAAGCTATCTACACCAATCATTTCTAGAGCTTGGTCTGCAACTTCTGATGTTATATTTCCATCAGCTCTAACCTGAGCATAATCTCTGACTCTTTTTAGCAGTCTATTTGCTATTCTTGGTGTTCCTCTTGATCGTCTAGCAATCTCCAGTGCTCCTCTATGTTCAATTTCTGCACCTAGTATCTTCGCTGACCTAATTACTATTTGAGTTAATTCATCAACAGTGTAATAATCAAGCTTACATATTACACCAAATCTATCTCTAAGTGGGTTTGTAAGCATACCTGCTCTCGTTGTTGCTCCAATAAGGGTAAATTTAGGCAAATCAAGTCGTATACTTCTAGCTGATGGTCCCTTACCTATTATTATATCTATACAATAATCTTCCATAGCAGGATACAATACCTCTTCCACACTTCTATTTATTCTGTGTATTTCATCTATAAACAGTACATCATTTTCATTTAAATTTGTTAATATAGCCGCCAAATCCCCAGCTCTTTCTATGGCTGGACCCGATGTTATTCTTAGGTTAACTCCCATTTCGCTAGCAATTATACTAGCCAAAGTAGTTTTTCCAAGACCAGGTGGTCCATATAAAAGTACATGGTCTAGTGGTTCATTTCTGTTTTTTGCCGCTTCAATAAATATGGATAATTGCTCTTTGGCTTTTTCTTGTCCTAAATAATCAGCCAATAACTTAGGTCTTAAGTTATTTTCTATATCCACATCGTCATTTTGCATACTAGATGTAATTATTCTGTCTTCATCTTCAAATCCGTACAATTAACTTCCCCCTCTCTTTATTATCTTAAAGATTTACTCATTAAGTAACTTAATGATTTTTTAATAATATCCTCTGTATTTAGTCCGTCTTTTTTGCATTTTTGCACTGCATCTTTTGACTCTTGTAAAGAATATCCAAGGGCTACCAAAGCATCTACTGCTTCATCTTGAGAAATTGCTACTGGTTGATTAGTTAATAGAGTTGCTTCAAACTCCACGTTATTTTTGTCTATCTTATCCTTAAGCTCTAGGACTATTCTTTCTGCTGTTTTTTTACCCACCCCTGGAGCTTTTGATAGTTTACCTATATCCTCGCTTAATATGTACGCTCCAATTTGTTTTGGCGAAGCAAAAGATAATATGCCAAGACCAACTTTAGGACCTATTTTAGAAATAGATGTTAGCAATTCAAACATCCTCAATTCTTCTTTATCATAAAATCCGCAAAGACTCATATTATCTTCTTTTACTATAAGCTTTGTGTAAATTTTACATTCTTGTCCTAATTGTACCTTCATTATAGTATTGGCCGAAGCGTTGATTTTATATCCTATACCATTATTCTCAATTACAACATGATCTAAACTAATTTCTTCTATTATTCCTTTTATATAGCTATACATAATTTTCTCCTTATTTCATACCTATGTTTTTTAATGTCTTTTCAAGCTTATTGGCATGAGCATGACATATTGCTACAGCTAAAGCATCTGCAACATCATCAGGTTTTGGTATTTCTTTTAAATTTAGCATGGATGTAACCATTTGTTGAACCTGTGACTTTTCTGCCCTTCCATATCCAACCACACCTTGCTTAACTTGCAAAGGTGTGTATTCATAAATTGGTTTATCATTATGAGAGCACCCTAACAAGATTACTCCTCTGGCTTGTGCTACTGTAATTGCTGTTTTTACGTTTTTGTTGAAGAATAATTCCTCTACCCCAACTTCATCTATATTATAGTTTTTTATAAGAAGGTCTATACCTTTATATATTTTTTCTAACCTTTTCGTTGTCTCCATAGTTGATGGAGTTGTTATCGCACCATAATCAATAACTCTAAATTTATTATTTTTATATTCAATTATTCCATAACCTACTATGGCTATTCCTGGATCTATTCCTAATATTATCATGAAACTAAAGACCTCCTATTAAGCTTTATACAAAACTTATGTTCTTTAATATTATACCATAGGATTACAAAATTAGAGTAATGTGATGCATTATAAAGATCCACATTCTCCTTAAACCTATACCAAAATACATTATAAAAATTTCAAAAAACAAAATACCCTTATATAAAATTTTATATAAGGGTATTTGATATTATTATGAAAATGTATTAAGTATTAACTTTCAAAATTTTCCAATCTTGTGTATGCCTCATCTTCACTATTTACTAATATTCCTGATGACAATTCATCTTGTACAGATTTTGGAAGAGAGTCTACTGATATGTTTGTTTTTTCTAAATCAGTTTTTGCTCCATCTTTATCATATTTATATACATGTACAAATCCATCTTTTTCTTCAATAGCATATTTATTTGCTTTTGAAGGCTCTTTTGCCTGTGAGTTAGATAAAATAATTTCATACTGATTCATACTTGCTATTTCTTTATTTGGATATTTATCTTTGAAATAAGACACTATTTCATCTTTACTTTTATTTAATAAGTCCTTAGGTATAGTTCCAATCATTTTTGGACTCTCATAAGTTCCACTACTTGTTATTTGACCTTGTACCCAAATTTCACAATCTGAATTAAGACTAAAAACCTCTTTAGATTCTGTTTTTGACTGAAGAACTTGTCTAGTTTGATGAGTATCCTTAACTTGTACACCTATACCTATTCCACATGATAAAACAATTACTCCTAATAATACTAACATTGGCACTTTCCAAGAAAATTCTTTTTTCTTTTCGAACATAAAATAACCTCCTTACTTACGTTATTTTCTATGATATATTTCCTTCATATTTTAGAAAAAAATAGTAACTTTTATTAAGGTATTTTTGTCTCATTTGCCTAGTTTTATACATATTATAAAGTAATATTTTATTTTCAATACATGGAGGTGATTTTATTGAGTGAAAATATTAAAAATTTAGTTGATAGATTAGACTTTATAGAGTTTAAACAAAATATAATTTTTTTAAAACCTCCCCAACATAGTACACAACTTTTCTATGAGCTTACATTGGAAGACTTTTTAAAAATTAGAGATTTTACTAGAGAATATTCATTAAAAATAGAAAATGAAGAACTTGTTTCTTTAATCGATTTTGAAAAGAAATTAATTGATATTTGGCCACCGGCAAAGTCTTATCCTTTATCAGCTTCTTTAATTTCTCGAATATTAATGGGGAAAAATTTATATGCTAGATTAACATCTTAATTATTTTTCTTAATTTTATTAAAGCCATCTCTTAACATAAGTCTTGGCTTTTATTTTTACAAATTAAAAAAGTATACAATGTAAATTATTCAAATTTAATTTTTTATCATCATATTTTTCGTGAATTTAGTCCATACTAATTATTGATTAATTAAAAAGGAGGTTTTTATTATGGCATTAGTAGGTTGTAATGTTAATAATTGCGCATACAATACCAACGGTACTTGTTACGCAAATAAAATATCCGTAAATGGCAAAAAAGCAAGAACTAGTAATAACACTTGCTGTAGTTCTTTTGTAAACCAATCTGGTTATAGTGATTTTAGTAATAGCGCCTTAGACAATACTCAATGTAGTTCTGTAAATTGTACTGTAAAAACATGTGTAAATAATGCAGGTGTGATTTGCGCATTAAGAGATGTTGCAATAACATCTAATACTGATAGCGCAAATGCTTTATCACAAACATATTGTGGAAGCTTCAGATGCAAGTAATTGCAATAATCTTTACATAAAAAAGATTGGAACCTAGGTTCCAATCTTTTTAATCTTCTAGCAAATCTTTGTACAAATCTTTATCTTCTCTATTTAAATACACATACCTAGTAACTATTTTCTCTTCATCCTCATATTTGTCTAATACTTTTATGGCATGATCATCTGTTGCTACAGTAACAATTTCACTATCATGCTCATCAAACATATTATTAATAACCTGTCTAAGTTGCCTCATACTTCCATCAAATAATTCTACAGAGTCTATACTTATATATTGTTCTTTTATACCACCTTCAAACGTAGTCATTAAAAAATATACTTTTTTACAGTGGTTACAAGATGCTATTATTTTTTCTTCTCTTAGTATGTATGCTCCTGTCATACCTTTTTCTGGCTTAATTCTAAGCTCAGATTCATTAACTTCTTTAAATAAAATCTTTAATTTTTCTTCTTCATTACAACCGCATATCTTTCTTTTCAAATCTACTTGTGTTAAATACTTTGTAACAGTAACCATATTTATTATCTCCTATACTTTTTTTCAGAAAAATAAAGGCATTAAGCCTTTATTAATAACTTTATCTACATATACAAGGCATTACTACTTTTCCATAAATACATACTCTGATGTTTTTAAATCTCCTTCTCTGTCATCTTTAATTAGCTTTGTTAAAAAATTTTCTGATTTTATGATTGATACAACGTCATAAGAATTATAGTTTTTTGTTATATTTTCTTTTACTTGGGGATATTTTTCTTCTATAAAATTTACTTTTCCTACTTCGTAGTTATCTCCATTTATATCTGATAAATGCTTTAAATTAAATCTATATATACTTCCACATTTAGAGCAAACAGCTATAATGTCACTGTTAATTTCTTTAGTAGACTCCTTTTTATTTTCAACCATGTTGGAATGGCAATATAATATTCTATATTTTTTACATTCTGAACATTTACATATCTTTTTATCTAAATCATTATTATAAATATATTTTGGTGTGTATAACATACGTTTTACCCCTTTCTATTTCTATGATTTTATTTTTATTTTAAACTATGTATATGTAGCTCTTTATCGATGTAAAAAATCCACTTCTCCTGAGCGACATGTCAGCAAAACACTTTATATTGCCAACGACATATCTTCACTACTACTTCAGATAAATCTGTTGCTCAAAATTTAATTTTTATGTCATTTCCTCTTTATACTATTGTATCATCATCTTTTATAGTTTTAGGAATATTTTGTAATTTTTTTATTGTTTTTATTCACAAAAAAAGCTAGATATTTTTCATATCTAACTTTTACATTATAAATTTGTCACTATTTACTTTTATCATTATCAACTTCCTCTTTTTTGATTTTATTATGACAATAAATACATTCTTCCTTTACTTCTTGCCAACATATCTTGTGATAAATATTGTCACAGTTTTCACATACAGTTAAATCTTCTTCACTCATTATTTTTCCACCACAAACACAGCATCGATTATTTAGAACCTCTTTCATATAATCCCACCCTTCCTAATTAAATTATAATATTATTATTAAATATATATTAATATTTCTTTTATTTTAAACATAAAAATATACCTTAGATTAAAAATTATAATCTAAGGTATATTAGCTAATAGTAATACTATAAAAATCTATCTACATATCTTTTATCTAAATCACATAACTTATAATTTTTTTAGATGCTACTTTTGCTGCTTTGCTTTTATCTAAAACTACCCTTTATATTCATTTTTAGCCCCCAAAATTCAAATTATTGTATTCAAACTAATACTATTCTGCATCATCTGTATTATCGTACTGTGATTCTTGATCCCAACTATTATCATCATTATCCGAATTATTATTTGAATTATCATCATATATTTCTTCTTCACCCGTATTAGAGTTATAATAATACGCACAGTAAGGGCAATTTACTTCTACATTATTAAAAACACTTATTCTTCTGCCACAGTTAGGACATGGTATTTTACTATCGTCATAATTTCCATTAGATTTATTTTTATTTTTTGATTTTTTACTAGACGTATTTGAATTGCTGTTTGATGATTTTTTACTACTTTTATTTGAATTGTCTAATTGATCATCTTTACTTTTTTCTGTTTTTTTCTTGTCCTCTTTTTTGTCTTCATCATTTTTTGAAGTTAGTAAGTCAACATTTTCATTACATAACTCTTCGCCTGTATCTGCATTCATAATATAAACTCTACCTTTTACATCTTTAATATCCTCTATTGATTTAACATTTTCATTGGTGCTTGAATTAGTTATCCATTCAACTTGACTATATGCTTTATTCTTAGCAGTTACATCAACTGCCCACATTGGATCGTTCATAACACCATCTACGGATACATCTTGTAACCCCACTGATATTGTATCATTAGTTTTATTTTCAACTAAAACTTTATATCCAACTGTTTTCATACTCTCATCTTCAACTGGTTTTAATACTGTAAATTTACATACATCATTATCTAATATAACTTTTTTAATAAAATTATTATTTTCATTCTTTGTTGTTTCTTTAGTTTCGTTATCATTACCTTTAATAACTTTGTTACCTATGATACTAGCCCCACCAATTATAAATATCATTACAGCAACTATTATTGTGGCTTTTTTCTTATCTGTAACTTTGAAGATTAGTGCTCCAGCGAATATTAAATTTAGTATTGACCATATTTGTAAATCTGCATATGAACCAACATTGCATAAACCAGTAATACCTCCAAGAATATAAAATACTATTGCTGTAATTAAAACTCCTTTACTTTCTCTTGATGCTAATGTTAATATCCCTGATACCAACATTATAATTGCCAATATAAATCCAGCTGTACCACTTACTTCCCCATTATTTACAATTGTATTACCTAATCCCGCTATCATACTTTGTAATCCAACAAATGAACTTAAAACAATGCTTATGATACCTATCACTTTCTTCACAATTATACCCCTCCTATATAAATTATTAAATTCAAACACAATAAGGCTATCATATTCCTAAGAATATAACTTTCACTTAAACCTTTTGATTTTAAGAAATTTAGGTATTTCTTTATGTGAATATGATTTACCTCTTTATAGTTGAGATATATTTAATTCATTATTACAATATACACACCACCTATTTAAATTGTTTTTATAACCTTTTATTGTTCTTTCGGTGTAATTTCTACATTTAATGTCATAAATATACTCTTTAATAATATTCTCTAATAGCAAAAAAACACCTCCTTATTAATCTGTACATCATAATAAGAAAGTGTTTTGTATATTCCGTAATTAAGTTAATGTATTCCATAATTATTTTATTAATATTTCATACATATTACTTAATTATCACATATTCAAGCTATTTTTAACTTTTAATATATCAAATTCATTGAAATTTCAATATATTATGCTTGTTCCCAGTTATGGAATACATTTTGTACATCATCGTCATCTTCAAGTAAGTCTATTAATTTTTCCATAGATTTAACTTGACCTTCTTCTGATAATACAGTTGTAGTTTGAGGCACTAATTTTACATCAGCAGATACGAATTCATATCCTTTTTCTACTAGTGCATCTTTAACCATATTGAAGTCTTCTGGAGTTGTTACAACTTCGAATCCATCTTCTTCTGTTATTATATCATCTGCTCCAGCTTCTAGTGCATCATCCATAAGTTGATCTTCAGACACACCTTCAGCAGCTATTAATATTTGTCCTTTTCTATCGAACATAAATCCAACGCAACCAGTAGTACCTAAGTTACCACCGTTTTTGTCAAAGTAGTATCTCATATTACCAGCAGTTCTGTTTTTATTATCTGTTAATGTTTCAACTATAACAGCTACTCCACCTGGTCCATATCCTTCGTAAGTGTTTTTGAAGTAGTCTTCACCTGCACCAGCTCCAGCACCTTTTGCTATAGCTCTACTTATATTATCATTTGGCATATTATCAGCTTTAGCCTTGTCTATAGCTGTTTTTAAAGCTGCATTGTATTCTGGATCTCCTCCACCTTCTTTAGCTGCAACTGCTATAGCTCTTGCATGCTTAGTGAATATTGCTCCTCTTTTTGCATCTTGTTTACCTTTTCTATTGATAATGTTACCTATACGACCCATAGTTCCACTCCTTATTTCTTATGTGTTTATCACATTAAAATTAAATCTTATTAACACCGTAAATTTTAACATAAAAAATCAAATTAGTAAATGTATGTACTTATTATTAAGATTTTTATATTAAATTTAGTCAAATATTGGTGGTTTAGGAGCTACTTGTCTCTTATGCTCGCTGATTCTATGAAGTCTATCTATTATTTCTAAGTCCTTTTGAGGAACTTCATCTCTTTTTCCTTCAACTACTTTGTCTATCATATTATAAGTTGTCCCCATTTCATTTTCATCAGTTTGACCTTCCCACAAGCCTGCTGATGGAGCTTTGTTTATTACATCATCATGTACTCCAAGCTCTTTTGCCCATTCATAAACTTCAGCTTTTGTTAAGTTTGCAAGAGGTACTAAATCTACTCCACCATCTCCGTATTTAGTAAAGTAACCAGTATGAACCTCTGCTGCATTATCTGTTCCCACAACTAAATACCCTAAATCATTTGCAACAGTGTATAGTGCGCACATTCTAACTCTAGCTCTTAAGTTGGAATCTGCTGTTCTTTCTCCATCTGGATTAAATAAGTTTTTTTCTTTCAATGCATTTAACGCTATATTTCTAATTTGCATTTGTGGTTGCGTTAAATCAAGATCTATATAATCAATTTTACATCCGTCAATTACTTTAAGTGCATCTTCTCTATCTTTTGGATTGCTATTTATGCTCATTATAACACCTATAGAATTATCCGGACATGCTCTTTTTATAAGGTTTGCAACTACTGCTGAATCTATTCCTCCTGAAACTCCAACTACTAATCCTTTGCAGTTAGCTTCCTTTACCTTTTCTCTTAGCCATTCAACAGTTTTTTTAATTTTTTCACTTCTGTTCATAATTTTGCCCCTTTCACTAAACATTTTTAAGTCTATTATAGCATATATCCTTATTATGTTTTGTATACATTATATTAAATAATCTTTTAACAGAATTTCATTATTTATTAAATAAAATTCCTGTTTTGGTCAAAACTAATTCAAGGTAGGTGAATTTTTATGAAAAAACAATCCACTCCTTTTAATATTAAAAATTCTGTAATAGGTTTATTTACTGGATTTATCAATGGTGTTTTTGGTTCTGGTGGTGGAACCTTATTAGTTCCAATACTAAACAATGTTTTAAAAGTAGAAGAGCATAAATCCCACTCTACTGCTCTTGCAGTAATTATATTCTTGTCTACAACTAGTTCAGTTATTTACATATCAAAAGGTACCTTCGATATAAATTTAACTGTACAAGCAGCTATAGGCAGTATTATTGGTGGTATTATTGGTGCAAAACTTTTAAACAAGGTAAATGGCAAATTTTTAAGAATTGGATTTGGAGTAGTAATGATAATTGCAGCATGTAGGATGGTGTTTTAATGCTTGTTGGTATAATCGGATTTTTTGCTGGAATTATTGGTGGAATGGGAATGGGCGGTGGTACCATACTAATTCCCGCCTTGGTCTTATTAGCAAATATAGACCCTAAGTTAGCACAAAGCATAAACTTAATTTCTTCCATACCAATGACTATTGCAGCATTAATTATCCACATAAGAAATAAAAATGTAGAATATGAGCTAGTACTTCCCATAGCCATATTTGGTATGGCAGCTGCCATGGGTGGCTCTTTATTAGCTGAATATCTAAACTCAGAAATACTACGAAAATCCTTTGGAGTATTTTTATTTTTCATAGGACTATATGAAATAAAAAAAGGTATTTATGATAACAATAATAAATAAAAAGGGTACTATATCTTTCATAAGATCTAGTACCTAGAATTTTATTTTAAGTTTTCTTCCAACTGAGATACCATAGAAAAATCTTTTATTGCCTCATCATAATTTCCCATATTACAATAAGCATCCCCTCTATTTTGATATGCTTTTAAATCATCTGGATCTATTTCTATGGATTTTGTAAAGTCAGATATGGCATTATCATATTTTTTCAGTTCACAATACGCTAAACCTCTGTAGTAATAGGATATAGAACTTTGAAGCAAATTTAATGAAGAAGTAAAGTCATCTATAGCTTCTTCATATTCCTCAAGCTCTAAATTTATCATACCTCTTACATCATATATCCTAAACTCTTCAGCATTGTAACTTAAAGCAGTAGTTAAATCTTTTTTTGCCCCTTCCAAATCTCTTATCAGCGATTTAGAGGTACCTCTATTATAATAAATATTTTCATCTTTATAATCTAACTCAATAGCTTTTGTAAAATCTTTTATTGCTTCTTCATATCTTTCTAAATTATCTAAAGCAATAGCTCTTTTATAATAGGCCTTTGCATTGTCATGATTCAAATATAACACTTCATTAAGATCTTTTATTGCTTCTTTATAATTATCTATTTTTAAATTAACCAAAGCTCTACCATAATAGGCTTGCTCATATTCACTATTCATTTCCAATGCTGTATTAAAATACTCTATAGCCTCATAATACTCCTCTAACAAATAGTAAGAAAAACCTGCATAATAATATACATCTGCAAAGTCTTGATTAATATCAATAGCATCTTTATAGTCTTTTAGTGCTTCTTCATGTCTTTCTAAAAGTGAATAAGCAATTCCTCTATTATAATATAGTCTATCATCAAATTTTTCTAACTCTATGGCTTTTGTGAAATCTGATATGGCATCTTCATATCTGGTTATTCTACTATAGTTTCTTCCTCGATTATAATATGCACTAATATCATTTTGATCCAAGTTTAAAGCCTTTGTGTAACAGTCTATAGCCTTTATATATTTTTTTAGTTTAGAATAACAAACTCCCATATTATAATGAACTACTTCATAATTTTTATCAATCTCTATAGCTTTTTTATAATTTTGTAAAGCGTCATAATAATAGCCTTGCCTAGATAAACAAACACCTTTACATCTATATGCCTCTTTGTATTTATTATCAAGTTGAATAGTTTTATCAAAATCTTTTATTGCATCTTCATACCTTTCAAACTCTATATATAAATTTCCCCTAAAATAGTATCCTATAGGTTCACCTTTGTATGCTTCAATGATTTTATTGGCATAGTAAATTTTCTCATTAATTTCGCTTTCTATATTTATGTGATTTAAAATATCTTGAATAAATAATTTCTTTTCTAAGTAACTTACTTTTGCATTTAATTCTTTTATCTTATTCTCTTTACTTTTCTCAGTAGAATACCTATTATATCTTTTTCTATTAATTCTTGTGACTATCATTATGATAAAATACATTAATAAATTACATAAAATAATTAATACTATATTTTTTAACATAGCTACCCCCAGTAATGTATTTTTTCATCCTAAATTAGTTTGCTTTCCTTTTTACAAACTAATTTATAATATTAATTCACCATCCTTTTCTGATAAATAATATTCATCTCCTAAACTTACGTCTGCTGTTCCGCTTGTTATATCAATCATTCTTTCCGTTAATGATTGTACATCTTTAACTTTTGAGTATACTATTATTTCCACATCTTCTGAATATACAGTATCTTTAACTGTAAAACCAAGATTCATTATTTCATTTTGTATTTTACCAAGTTGTGTGTATTCAATTTTAATCCTTACTTCAGTATATTTAACTTTTTCAATTACAATTCCTGCTTCTATTCCTATTTTTGCACCTTTAGTATAAGCACGAACTAACCCTCCCGCGCCTAATTTTATTCCTCCAAAATATCTGGTTACAACAACTACCACATCTCTTAAATCTTCCTTTTTTATAACTTCTAAAGTAGGAATACCTGCTGTACCTTGAGGTTCGCCGTCATCACTATACCTTTGTATGTTCATATTTTCCCCAACAGTATAAGCCCACACATTATGAGTGGCATCCTTGTGTTTTTTCTTTATTTCATTAACAAAATCTATAGCTTCTTGTTCTGTATCTATAGGTTTTGCATATCCTATAAACGTTGATTTTTCAACTATATACTCATCTGATCCAAACTTATGTAATGTTTTATAACTACTCATGAATTCCTCCTATATTATAAAAAAGAAAGGGATTTACCCTTTCTTGAATTTGCTTATTTAATTATATTATATTTTATTTTGCAATTTCTGTATTACTTTTCTTTTCTTCTTTATATTTTTTATATGAAACATCAACTAAGGCTTTTTCCTTATTATGAGATAACATATCCATGGCATCTTTTATTTTGAAGAAACCACCATCTAAAAAATCTTCTCTTATTATGTATTCTGAGTTTTCAGCTTCCATTACGTACCAAACTATGGCATTACAAACTTGTTGTTTTCTACTTCTTGAGTAAAATTCATACATAGTATCTCCTGCTACTACCATCGGACAAGCATCTACTCCTGTCTCATTCTTTACTCTACTTACAGCACTATCTGATGCCAATTGACCTTCAATGACTTTTCCTTTTGGTAATGTCCATTCATTTCTATCATTTTTTAATAAAAGTACTTTATTTGCGTAAAAAACAACTCCACCTGCACAACGTCTTACTATCATTTTAAAACCCCTCCTATTAACCTTTGAATTATTTTTCATTACATTTTGTTAAATTGCGGAGATAAATCTCTGATAACAATTAATTATTAAGTTGTCTGTTGCTGATACTGCTAAAAACGTTCTTCCTCAAGAGCCATAATTGCTTCTTCATAAGCTCTTAATACATATTCTTTTTCGTGATTACTTTTTAATAATAGTTTTTTTAAAATTTGTAAACTATTATTGTTTCCAACTACAGATAAAGCTTTTGCACAATATTGTCTAGTCTGTGGATTAGAATCGTATAGTCCTTTTTCTAAGCATGATCTACTTTTAGGTGACTGGATTTTTCTAATAGCTGAGTATGTAATTCTTCTAACATCTGAATGTCGATGCATTGTTAGAGAGTGCAATAAATCTAAATATTTTTCCTCTTTTAATTCCCCAGTAGTCCATATTAAAATTATTAGATCTTCAGCATTTTTTTCTAGCCTGATTCTTTTATAAAGCTCTCTTTTGAACTTTAACATTCTGTCTTCATCTAACCCCAGCTCTTCAATAAAATCAAGCCTTTCAGATTTATCTAGCTCCAAATACTTATCTAATATATCTTTAGAGCTTTCAATTTTATTCTTAGACATTGACTTTATCTCTAGTTTTGCCTTAATCAGTTGATCCTTTACTTCAATTTCAGATATGTTTCTAATTTTGCTTATTTGTGGTACTGTTTTGGACTCTTTATAAAGAAGATAGGTAATGAAGTGATCTTCAAGTTGATCCATATTACTCCAATTTATATCCATTTTATTACCCAAAATTATTTTATATAGTCCTTATATATATTATAATCTTCTTCATCTAAATTTACATCAACAGAAATACCATTTTCTTCATAATTAAAATCATTAACATTATATTTATTTTTTAATTTACTGAATATATCTCCTCTTTCATAAGGAAGTAAAAGACTTACTTCATAAGTATCCTCCATCAAAGCTTCTTCAATTAGTTTTAATAACTTATCCATATTTATTCCTTTTTTTGCAGAAATATATACTTTATCTTTTTGATTTTTTGGATAAATATCAAGTTCTAGCTTATCAACTTTGTTATATACTATAATTGTTTTCTTATCGCCAACTTCTAAATCTTTTAAAACAGATTCTGTTGTTTGTTTTTGAAGTTCATAACTATTATTAGTTGCATCAATAACATGAAGTATTAAATCTGCATATTGTACTTCTTCAAGTGTAGCTTTGAATGCGTTTACTAAGTCATGTGGCAGTTTACTTACAAATCCAACTGTATCTACAACTAGGAAGTCTCTTTTATTAGGTAGAGTTGCTTTTCTTAAAGTTACATCTAATGTAGCAAAAAGCATATTTTTTACAAATACTTCTTTTTCTTCTTCATAGTCTTTATGTGTTTTTATTAATTCGTTTAATAAAGTGGATTTTCCTGCATTTGTATATCCAACTAATGCAACTATTGGCATATTCGATTTCATTCTTTGAACTCTTTGAGTTTCTCTATTTTTTGATACTTCTTTTAGTTCTCTTCTTATATCTGCTATTTTATTTAATATAACTCTTTTGTCTATTTCTAGTTTTTGTTCTCCTGGTCCTCTTGTTCCAATTCCTGCACCAGTTCTACTCATCTCTCCACCCATTCCATAAAGTCTTGGCATTCTATATTTAAGCTGAGCAAGTTCAACTTGTAGTTTACCTTCTTTACTTAGGGCTCTTTGAGCAAATATATCTAATATAAGTGTAGTTCTATCTATAACTTTTCTACCTACAGCTTCTTCTAAGTTTCTTATGTGAGCTCCTGATAACTCGTCGTTGAATATTACCATAGTAGCTTCAGTAGCTTCACAATATGCTCTAAGTTCTTCTACCTTACCTTTTCCAACATAATATGCCACATCAATCGATGGTCTATTTTGAATTAAGCTTCCCACAACTTCTGCTCCAGCAGCCTTTGTTAATTCTTTTAACTCTTCCATTGATTCATTTATATCTATGTCATCTATTTTTTTCACATTTGTTGTTATATTAAGTCCTATAAGTAAGGCTCTTTCTTGTTGTTTTTCCATTTTTACACCTCTTTATCTTAATGTATGTATATGTTTAAAATCATTTTGTTTGCTATATTTTTTGCAATTAAATAAATAATAATTTTTTTATAATTATACCATTAAAGTTAATATTTAGTATAATTAAATTATTAATAATAGGAGGTTTTATCTTATGAGTGAAAATTATAAATTCTTTAGTCATAAAGAATGTGAATACTTTCCTTGTCATAAAACAAATGACCCTGACAATTTTAATTGTCTATTTTGTTATTGTCCCCTTTATGCTTTAAAAGATAAGTGTGGAGGCAACTTCAAATATACTGATAGTGGTATTAAAGATTGTTCTAACTGCAATCTTCCTCACAGAAGAGATAACTATGATTATATTATTGGAAAATTTAAAGATATTATTAATATAACTAAAAAAAATGATTAATTTTATGAAAAAACTATGCCTCGATAATTTTTATTAAAGCATAGTTTTTACTATTTTTCTAATCAGTATTAATCCCAATAAGAATTTGCTATTTTAACTAATAAGCTGTGTGTATCATTATCTTCAATTAAATAATCAACAAAAAACTGTTCTATTTCTTCATCATTTTTCATTCTATTTAATACTTTAAAAACTTGTACTTTTAATTTACAATAATTCAGCTGCTTAGCACATTGTAAAGCTATATTTTTTACACGAGGATCTTTTTTATTATCCAATACAAAAATAATATATTTTATTTTATTTATGTTTTCTCCAACTAAATTATTCAAACAGTCTTCTATAAGCTTATCTGTTATCTCATTAACATCCGCGGCTACCATATCAGCATACTGTGCAGCAGTTGGATAATTAGAAGCAGACTCTATATATTTACTCTCCCAATGCTTATTTATAATATTACTTTCAAATAAGTTAACTACTTCCATTTTAAGTTTTTTTCGTCTTTTACTTATTTTAGATAAATAATTTTTAGGAATATCATCAGCACTAATTTCAAATGATGAAAAATTTAAAGATTCTATTTTCTCTTCATCATTTTCAAATGTATAACTACACCCACTGAATGGTATTATTGTGATACAATGTACAGGCTTTTCTAACAATGTGGCTGCACACGCTTTATGATGACCATCTAATAATACATTCATAAATTCACTGCAATTATATGCAATGGCACGAGGAATTCTATCTGTATTTTTATATTTATCCATATAATAAGTTACTCTTTCTTCACTGAAACAATCTGTATTTTGAGTTGGATAAATAAATACTGGCTGGCTTCCAACATAATCGTACTCATTATCCTCATCCGTTAACAAAACACCTGCTGTTGCTTCATATTCAGTCATATCATTAGGAATATCCCAAAAGAAATCGCCTTCACCATTTGTAGGATAACACATCATATCTACTATAACATACAATCCACTTTCTAAAAGTTTTAACAGTGGAGATAAATCTAATATTGATTTATCCAAATTTATAAAATCTGAATTAATCCTATCTCTAATTTCGTTTAATTCACTACAATTTGTATTTTCTATTCCATAACCTGTAGCTAATAAACTTGCACATGTTGGACACCCAGGTGCATTAATTTGAATTAATGGTACTTCATTTAAAGTAATATTTGATAAATATCTATATCCATAATAAGAATCTTTCATTTCTTTAGTATTTTCCTTAAGCGAGCCTATCCCGTTTATGTGTACCAACTTCGCATCTGAGCATGTTGCTAAGTTAGATGTATTTAAATTATTTTTAATTATTTTTACGGTTTTAATTTTATTTTTAAACATACTACCTTCCCCTTATATAATTGTAAAACCCATCATTAGCATATAAATAAAAACGAACTCAATATGAGCTCGCTTTTATTTATATCTTTTGTTTAGTACTTTATAAGATATTTGTAGTAAAATACTGATTATAAGTATTATAGCTAAAATAAATATTCCTATATGAAAGAACACATCCTGTGGCAACATATTAATTACTGGATCTATACTAGGATCAAAAATCCAATAATCATTTGAAAATACTGTCTCATGAAATTTTATAAAGAAATAATTGAAATTAATCATTAGTGGAATTGCCGTAATTATAGGCAATAGTATGGTCATTATAGATGCAGTATTTAAAAATTTTATATTTTTATTTTTAATACTTAGAATAACTCCCAAAACAGAAATTAGACCACTTATATAAAATACCTTTTTAACTATTTGAAAAATATTCCTTACTTCTTCAAAATGAATTTTTCCTTCTTTAGAATATTTAATCGTAGGCAAATGAAATTCTCCCACATTTTTGTTTAGATTATAATCAATTAAATAATCATAGTTTTGCTTAATCTCTTCTTCAGTAAATCCACTCATTTTACTTATGTTTAATTCTTTAACATCATAATAATATAAACTCTTACATCTTAAACCTAATATGACTGAACCACTAATTATAAAAATAGCCAGTGAAAATGAAATTAAGATATTTAGTAATCTTTTCATTTATACTCCCCTTGAAATAAATTTTATATTACCCTTTATATTGTTTAAGCAACGATATATAAATATACCGTTGCTCATATTTTAAAATTAAATTTATACTATTTTAGTAGTGAAATCTTCTATATTCCACACATCATCTACTATATCACTGTAGAATTCAGGTTCATGACAAACTAATAAAACAGTTCCTTTGAACTCTTTAATTGCTTTCTTTAATTCATCCTTAGCTTCTACGTCTAAGTGGTTAGTCGGCTCATCTAGCACTAAGAAGTTTATATCTTTAAGCATTAGTTTGCAAAGTCTAACTTTAGCTGCTTCTCCCCCACTAAGAACCCTAACTTGAGAAGTTATATGCTCATTTGAAAGTCCACACTTAGCTAATGCTTGTCTTACTTCATAATTTGTTAATACTGGATATTCATTCCATACATCGTCTAAGGCAGTGTTATAATTATCCTTTGAAGATTCTTGCTCGAAATATCCTACTTCTAAATAATCTCCTAATTGTACTGAACCATCAAATGCTTTTTGCATTCCAAGTAAAGTTCTAAGTAATGTAGATTTACCTATACCATTCATTCCTTTAAGAGCTATTTTTTGTCCTCTTTCTAATTGGAAGTTTAATGGTTTAGTTAAAGGATCATTGTAACCTAATACTAAGTTATCTGTTTGGAATATGAATCTTGAAGCTGCTCTAGCATTTCTAAAATTAAATGTTGGTTTTATTTTCTCTTTTGGTCTTTCTAAAACTTCCATTTTATCTAAAACTTTTTGTCTTGAGTTTGCCATCCCACGAGTAGCTACTCTTGCTTTATTTCTTTGAACGAAATCTTCAAGCTTTCTTCTTTCTTCAACTTGCCTTTCGTAAGCACTTTCTTCTTGTTTTTTCTTAATTTCATTAAGTCTTACAAACTCATCGTAATTACCTTTGTATCTAGTAAGCTCACCATTTTCTATATGATAAATTACGTTACAAGTATCATTTATAAATGGAACATCATGTGATACTAAGATAAAGCTGTTTTCGTATTCTTGAAGATATCTAGTAAGCCATACTATATGTTCCTCATCTAAGTGGTTAGTAGGCTCATCAAGTATAAGTATTGTCGGACTTTCTAAAAGTAATTTAGTTAAAAGTACTTTTGTTCTTTGTCCTCCACTTAAATCATCAACATCTCTATCTAATCCAACCTCTCCAAGACCTAATCCGTTAGCTACTTCTTGGATTTTTGCATCTATTGTATAGAATCCACTATTTTCTAATATTGTTTGTATTTCAGCAGTTTCCTCAAGAAGCTTAGTCATCTCCTCGTCACTTGCTTCTCCCATTTTATCATACATAGCAAGCATTTCTTGCTCTAATTCAAACATATGCTTAAAAGCACCTCTAAGAATATCTTTTATTGTATTTCCTTTTTCAAGAACTGAATGCTGATCCAAGTAACCAACAGTTGCCCTTGAAGACCATTTTATATTTCCTGCGTCTGGCATAAGTTTTTTTGTTATTATATTTAAAAAACTAGATTTACCTTCTCCATTTGCACCAACAAGTGCTATATGTTCACCTTTTTTAAGTCTAAAAGATACATTTTCTAGTATAACTCTAGCCCCGAATCCATGACTGACATTTTCTACTACAAGCATTTTCACACCTCTTCATAAATTTTTTGTCTATAATATCTATACTATTATATTTCATTTTAATAAAAATGTATATTTATTATTTTTACCTTTTTCAATAATTGCAATATGTTTATATAAATAAAAAGAGTCACCTTAATTTTTTAAGTTAACTCTTTTATTTATTAATTATATTTATTTTCATTTACTTTTTCTTTTTTCTTATCATATCTAAATCATCATAAAACATTAGCATACAGCCAGCTGTACTTTTTTGGGCAAGATTTAGTGCATTAAAAGCTACTAAATAAAACTTAGTTTTATCTTCATGTATGTTTTTGTACATATAGTCAAAGTTCAAAGCACTTCTAGAGTTAGATTCTATATAATCGCTTACACTGCTATAAACTAAAGGACCTTCCTTAGTTTTAAAGCGTTTTACTTTTCTATAATTTAATTTTACATAATTCTCAAATTGTTTATGACTATCTAATAGTTTTCTTTTCGCATGTTGAGGTATGGTTACATCTTGAATTACATGGCACATAGCCCCAAAATAAGCCATTCCATTTACATAATCATTTTTATTTATAAAGTGCAATGCATTTTTATAATAAGTATTTGCCAATGTCATGGCATTTGTAGTATGTCCATACATTCCTCTTTTGTCTTCTGGATTATAAAAATGAAAATATGACTTAAAATCTTGATCAGCCCATACTAACCCTTTGTTTATATATGACTCAAAATTATTATAAAATTGAAACTGTTTTTCATATCCTTCATCTCTTAGTACATCTAATGCACTCTTTTGAATAAATAAATGTACTTCGCAGTTTGTATCTATTATTTTCTTTTTAATAGGATTAACTACTCTAAAAGTTTGGGTTATTATCCTACCGCAAGTCTTTTCTAAACGATTTTTCATTTATATCACCACTTTAATTAGTCTGAAAATACTCTTCTACTCCGTCAGCAACACTTTGCATCATTTTTCTTTGATAATCTTTGTTAGACATCATTTCATCTTCATTATAATTACTCATAAAACCCATTTCTACTAATACTACTGGTACCTTAGACCAATTAAATCCTGTTAAGTCATCTCTTTCAAATATTCCATTAACCTTGAATCCTCCATGATCCATTTTATTTTTTATTAAATTGGCACATTCGTAGCTAGCCTCGAAGATTGATGATGTGTATTTACCTTTTTGTGATGGAATTAAAATAGATGCACCTGTTATCGATGTATCGTCAGAACCATCAGCGTGGATTCTAATCACCATATTTGCATTATGATCGTTGGCAAATGTAGCTCTCTCTAAATTACTTATATTTACATCATGACTTTCTCTAGTCATAATAATTTCAAAACCTTTACTTATTAATATATGTTTTAAAACTTCAGATGCTTCTAAATTCAAAATATATTCTGGTTTTTTTGTACTTATCCCAACTGTACCTGAAGAAACCCTAGCTTTTTGGTATGATGAACCTGGACCAATAGGTTCACTTTTCCAATCACCTTTAGCTTGGTGACCTGGGTCTATGCAAATTAAATATTTCTCAACTTTTTCTTTTTTATTTGAGCTTTCATTTTTAGTTGAGTCTTTGTTTTTATCATCTATTTTTAATCCTGTAATTATAGATGCACTATTTTTATATAAGTTTTTCATTGGGTCTGACTTTCCTATAAAAATCATTCCTAAAAGCATAATTATAATGAGAAGTACTCTATAAACTTTCATAATCCTTCCTTTCTTCTTCTATAATATTTAATATAAGTTATTATTTCCACTTTCCATTGGCTTATTTATCTTCTTAGTTTTTTATTTTGTATTTTTAACATATATATTTATATATCTAGATTTACAAGTAATTATAAAACTTTATTAAGAGGTTAAATATATGAATTCACAAAAAAAGAAATATAATAAAAGAAAAAAATATAAAAAAACAAATAGCCGTAATGAAAATGCTAATACAGATAATACGTCTAAACTTTGTTCTTTTAGTTCTGTAGATTATATTGTATTGGCTTCAACCTTAGCTATTGCTTTAGGCGAAGAGTTATCTGGTGATGATATAAATATTTTAGCTTCATTTTTCGCAGTCTTATCTGATGAACTTGCTTTAATCGCATCTATTGATGTGTGCAACTCTGGTGATGATAACACTTCTGTTTTCGTTCCTCCAGTTCCAGATGTAGCTTTAACTACTTCTAAAAAGAATATTAATAAAAAAAATATCAAAAAAAAGAAATAAAAACATATTTCACAATAAATTACATGTTTTTATTTCTTTTTTTTTTTCGTCCTTCAAATTTAGCCATTTTAAATTATCCTTTGTTTTTTTATGAAATCTTCGCCCTTCTTGAAACTCATTTCCAAGGATTAAAACTTTTATAATGCGCAACATAATATTAAAGCACCAGCATGAACACATGACAGAAAGAAGGTGTTTTATATTTTAAATAAAAATTCAAAAGATGAAGTTACTTTTAAAAAAATAATAAATAAAATTAATGGTTTAGTTTTAATATTTTTTTATGTTTTTCTATATTTTTTCTCAAATAATTTTATTTATTCACAATCCTTAGAAAAAAGCGATTGCGAATACTTAATACCAATGGGAAATATACTGCAAATTGATGCACAATTAAAAAATATCATTGTCAGAAATGAAATTAATGGTTGTCCTTTAAAAATGGGCGATTCTATTCTAAAAGTTGAAGATAATGATATTAATTCTTACGAAGATTTTAATTACGTTATCTCTTCCTTAACCCAAACAGATGACATATCAGTTTTAATAAGAAGAGAAAATTCAGTTTTTTGTTTAAAATGTGATAAAAATGCCTTAGAAAGAGTTAATTTTAATAACTTAATATCAGGTTTTGCTACTTTAACTTATATTAATCCTGAAACAAAGGAATTTGGTGCAGTAGCTCACTCTATTAACATTGGAACTACTAAAAAAATTCCTATAAAAAAAGGTTGTATTTCTTTTACTGATAATTTAAATATCAGAAAGTCTTGCAAAGGTAATGTAGGTTGTATAAATGCTACAAAAAATAATGTGATTGGTGAATTTGATGATAATACTACTTTTGGTATTAAAGGTTCTGTTGATAATATTGATTTATCTAATCACAAAAAATATAGAGTTGCTGAAGTAGATGAAGTTAAATTAGGTAAAGCACAAATTATTTTACAAAATAAAAGTAACACTTGTAAGAAATACAACATTGAAATAATTAATATTGAAAAACAAAGAAAACCTGATTCTAAAGGAATTAAAATTAAAATTACTGATCCTCAGCTTTTAAGAGAAACTGGTGGTATTGTACAAGGAATGAGTGGAACTCCAATAGTACAAGGTAATAAAATTGTTGGTGCTGTATCACACGCTTTAGAAAACAATCCTACTGTAGGATATGGTGTTTATATTAAATGGATGTTAGAAGAATCTCATTAAAAGAACTGCTTTTAAGCAGTTCTTTTTTTAAAACTTTTTTAAATATCTTAGAAATAGTTAATACTAACAATATAAACTAGAATATAAATAAATATTTTTTAATTATTTTGTGAAAATATAAATATTAACATAATTTAATGTTATACTTAAAATCAAATATTTTTACTAATTATTGTATAAAATCAATAATTTTACTTTATTATTTGTATATTATAAATGTATAATTATATTGTATCTTTTACTTAAACTGAAATCAGCATAAAGGATATTTTGTAAAAATCCTTAAATATGTTATAATTATTCATTAAAATAAGGAGGTTAATCTTATGGGAAGAGATAATCGTGATGATAAGAATAAAATCAAGAGAAGAAAAGTAAGCTCTTCAGATAAAAGAAATACATCTCAGGCCTCGAGTAAATCGAGCAAATCTAGCAATTCCAGTAGAACTAGTAGTAAAAGAAAAACTTCTAGCAAAAAAAAATCTGGAAGATTTAAAGGTGTTAAAACAGTTGCTTTAGTATTTCTAGTACTTTTAGTAGTAGGTGTGGCAGCCACGTCTGGAATTGTGTTTGCTTCACTTAGAAATACAGAAGCTATTAACAAAGCTTACTTAGATAAAAAAACATACCAAACAACAGAAATTTTATATGCTGATGGCAATTTACTAGCAAAAGCGCAAACTTCTGACAAAAAAGAACCTGTAGCTGACATAAAGAAGATAAGTAAGGATTTACAACATGCTTTAATATCTGCAGAAGATGAGCGTTTTTATGAACATAATGGTGTTGACATGAAAGGTTTAGCACGTTCTGTAATAAATACTCTTATGGGTAATAAACAAGGTGGTTCCACAATACCAATGCAGGTTTCAAAGATGTTAATTACATCTCAAGAACAAAGTATAACTCGTAAAATAAAAGATATTTACTATGCTTTTGAAATGAGCAAGACAATGTCCAAAGACGATGTATTACTTGCTTACTTAAATAATTTTTATGCTGGTAATGGTTTATATGGTGCTGAAGCTGCTGCTCAAGGTTACTTTAGTAAATCAGCCGATGAATTAACTGCTGGTGAAGCTGCTTTATTAATGGCTTCCACTAACAATCCAAGTAGATATTCACCATATATAAAAGAAAAATTAGATGGAACTGAAACTAAAGAAGATGTAGAAAATAAATTATTATTCTATACTAATACAACAGATGATACTTGGGATGAACCAAATGAAGCTGAATTACAAATGATAAATAAAATATACTCTTGGCAACTAATCGACAAAGAAACATATAATCAATTGCTTAATAAAACTATTGTTGTTAGAAAAGCTGCACCTAGAGAGGCTGCTAAAGAAAAGCAAAAAGCTATTTTATCTAAAATGTTAAGATTAGGATATATTACACAAGATCAATATGACAAAGAAGTAGCTGCTCCAATTAAGATAAAGTTACCAAAAGCTAAAGAGACAGTTGTTTCTTCTGTTGAAGATTACGTTTATTCTGAAGTGGTAGATGCTTTAATGAATCAAGGATATACAAAAGAAGAAGCACAAAATATGTACTATAATGGTGGACTTAGAATTTCTACTACTATAGATGCTGGTATGCAAAAAAACCTAGAAACACAATATAATAATAAAGGTAATTTCCCTCAAACTAGAGATGGTGCTGATGGAGTTGTTCAACCTCAATCAGCCATGGTTATATTAGACTACAGAACAGGTCAAATTAAGTCCTTAATCGGTGGTAGATATGTTAAAGGTAAAAGAACTTTAAATAGGGCTACTAATCCAAAACAGCCTGGATCAACTATAAAACCTTTATCAGTTTATACTCCTGCTATAGACACTAAAAGGACTACACAGTCTACTCCATTTAGTGATGCTAGAGGCGGATATAAATTTGATCATAATGGCTGGAATCCAAAAACTACTACTGCTGGATCTGGTATGATGAGTGCACGTAAGGCTTTAGCCTGGTCATCAAATACTATTGCAGTAAAAGTTGCTGAAACATTAGGTGGCTCATCTAACGAAGCTATTGATGTAATGATAGATTACCTTAAAAATTTTGGTATAACTACTTTAAAAGATAGCAAAACTGATAAGGATACAGATAGACAATTTCCTTCTTTAGTATTAGGTGGTATGTCTTATGGTATATCTCCACTAGAGATGGCTGCTGCTTATGGTACACTAGCTAATGGCGGTACTTATGTAGAACCTACAGTATTTACTACTATTCAAACTTATGATGGTAATTTAATAGCTAAATCTAACCCACAAGAAAGTAGAGCTGTTAGTGAAGATGTAGCTTTTGTTATAACTGATATGCTTCAAGCAGTTATTAAAGAAGGAACTGGTAAAAATGCTGCTCTAGGCAAAATGGCCGTTGCAGGTAAAACTGGTACTACTAATGATGCTTTAGATGCATGGTTTGTTGGTTATACTCCATACTATGTTGGAGCAACATATATAGGTGATGACGCAGGAACAGGAAAAGCAAGACAAAGTGTTGTTGGAACAAGTTCTGCAGCCGCTTCTCTTTGGTCAAGCGTTATGGCTCCTATACACAAAAACTTAACACTTGTAGAAAACTTTACTAAACCTGAAGGTGTTTATTTTGCTAAGATAAATCCATCAGATGGTGGAACTTCTTCTTATGGTGTGAACGCTGCATTTATTGAAGGAACTTCTCCTGAACGCGCAAGTAGCCAAGCACCTCCAGTTCAAGAAAAAGAACCTGCTGAAGAAAAGCCAAATACTGGTGATGCTGGTGATGGTGATAATCCTCCAGATGAAAATAATACAGAAAAACCAGAAGAGCCAACGACTCCTGAAAATCCAGATGAGAACAATGGCGACAACGGCAATACTAATAATGGTGGTAATAACACTGGTGGAGGCAATGAAGATAATTCAGGAGATAAACCAGTAGACAATACAACAGAAAATACAGAGCAAGTTAATGAATAAATAAATATATAAATAAAAAAAAACTTCCTTAATTATTAAGGAAGTTTTTTTATCATGGTTTTGTCTTTGGGTTAAATATTACAGATATTATATAACCAAAGAATATTGCAGCTGCCACACCGCCAGCTGTAGCAGTTATTCCTCCTGTAAATATTCCTAAGAACCCATCTGTTTCTATTCCCTTCATAACTCCTTTTGCCAAGGAGTACCCAAATCCTATTATAGGTACTGTAGCACCTGAACCACCAAAATTAACTATTGGTTCATATACACCTAAAAATGTTAAGATAGCTCCTAAACTTACATAAGTAACCATTACATAAGGTGTTTGCATCTTAAAATAATCCATCATTATTTGAGCTATTACGCATATTAACCCACCAACTATAAATACTTTTATATAGTCTAATAACATAAGCCATACCTCCTATTCATTTACAATTACTACTCCATGAGCTACTGATGGTATAGTTTGCTTTTGGAGTGCACTTGTTGGAGATAATAAAGCACCTGTTGATACAAGCATAACTTTATTAAATTCTTTTTTGAGTAATTTATCGTATATATATGAACAAAATACTGAAGCGGAGCATCCACATCCACTTCCACCACAGTGTACGTCTTGTTCTTTCAAATTAAAAATCTCTATACCACAGTCTGTGTATACCTTAGATATATCTAGCTTCATTTCTTTTAGTAAGTCTATTACTATTTCTTTCCCAAGTTTACCTAAATCTCCAGTTGCAATAATATCGAAACTATTAGGATCATCTTTTGTATCTTGAAAATATGAATATATGGTATCTATTGCTGCTGGAGCCATTGCTGCACCCATATTGTTTCCATCATCAATTCCTTTGTCTATAACTTTTCCAGGTATAATATATTTTATCTTGGGTCCTTTGCCGTCTTTAGTAAGTAAAACACTACCAGCACCTGTAACTGTCCACTGAGCTGTCATTGGTTTTTGATTTCCTAATTCTAGAGGGAATCTAAACTGCCTCTCTGCTGTGCAGTAGTGGCTAGAAGTTCCACATAGTACGTACTTAGCATATTCTCCGTCTATAGCCATAGAACCTAAGCACAGCCCTTCTGACATGGTAGAACAAGCACCATATATCCCAAAGAAAGGTACACCTAATTCCCTAGCTGCAAAAGATGCTGGAAATAATTGATTTATTAAATCTCCTCCAAATAGAAAATCTACATCTTTCAGAGTTTTGTTTGCTTTTTCCACACTCATTTTCATCACAGTTTGCACCATTTTACTTTCTGCTAGTTCCCAAGTTTTCTCTCCATATAAATCATCAGACAAAATCAAGTCAAATTTATCTTTTAAAGGTCCTTGTCCTTCTTTGGGACCTACTATAGAGGAAGCTGCAATAATAGTAGGCATATTGTTTAATTTTATAGTTCTTTTTCCAATTCTTTTTTTATTCATAATTTCACATCCTTAAATGTTAATTTCCAATTTATTAAAAAATCAATTTTATGAAGTAATACAGTAGTCCGCATATTATGGATGATGAAATACCATACACTAAAACCGGACCTGCTATTTTAAATAAATTTGCTCCTACTCCTGTTACATATCCTTCTTTTTTAAATTCCATAGCTGGAGATACAATTGAATTTGCAAAACCTGTTATGGGAATAATTGACCCTGCTCCTGCTCTTTTTCCTATAAGGTCATAAACTCCTAAACCTGTAAGAAAAGCACCTAAAAAAATTAATGTCATGGATGTGGCAGAAGCTGCTGCTAACTTATCCAAATTAATGATTTTCATATAAATATCATTAATTCCCTGTCCTATACAACAAATTAGTCCTCCTACTAAAAAAGCCATTATACAATTTTTTAAATAAGCTGGTTTAGGGCTCATTTTTTCTACATATTTTTTATATTCATTTTTATCTAGTTGCTTATCAGCCATATGTTTTTCCCTCCAATTTTTATAAAGAATTAAATGCAATATATATTTATTATTTGAAGAAACGTAAAAAATAAACAAAATATTTCTATAACTAAAAAAGTTCCTTTGATTTTTCAAAGGAACTTTATTGTACTTAAATTAACTTATATAAGATTTTAATTTTAATAAAACTTTTTTTTCTATTCTTGAAACTTGAACTTGAGATATATTTAAGATTTCTCCAATTTGACTTTGAGTTTTATCTTCAAAATATCTAAGCATAATTATCTGTCTTTCTCTTTTTTCTAACCTTCCTAGTACTTCTTTTAATAATATATTATCTACTACTTTTTCTTCGTTATTTTCTTCTTTTAAACTAATTTTATCTATTAAACAAATTGGAGAGCCTTCTTCTTCATGTATTACTCCATGTAAATATTCTACAGAGAAATTTGCCTCCATTGCCATTACTAAATCTTCTTTTTCTACTTCTAGTTCTTTTGCAATTTCCTCAACTGTTGGTTCTCTGCCAAGTTTTTTTGTTAAAGCTTCTCCCTGCGCTTTTGCTTTTATTGCTAATTGCTTAAGTGATCTAGATACTTTCACCATTCCATCATCTCTTAAGTATCTTTTTATTTCTCCAAGAATCATAGGTACAGCATATGTAGAAAACTTAACATTAAATGTTGGATCAAACTTATATATAGCTTTTATTAGTCCTATAGAGCCTAATTGATATAAGTCATCTCTTTCATATCCTATATTAGAAAATTTAGATACAACGCTTCTGACTAATCCCAAGTTGTTTGATATGAGCACTTCCTTAGCTTCTTCATCACCATTTTGAGCTTTTTCTAGTAATTCTAAGGTTTCTTCATGACTAAGCAAGTGTCTTTTTTCTTCTTTTTTAGCAACTACACTCATATTCAAACCTCTATCCTTTTTTGACTTTATTTAGGTAATTCTATAGTTTTAGTCATTACTACCTTAGTTCCTTCTCCCTTTATAGAAACCACATCTAAGCTATCCATAAAACTTTCCATAAATGAAAATCCCATGCCTGATCTTTCAAGCTCTGGCTTAGATGTGTACATAGGTTGCATTGCTTCCTCTACATCTTCTATACCATTTCCTCTATCTTCTACAACTACTTTTATTGCTCTATCTTCGATTTCACATCTTAGGTAAACAAATTTTGAATCATCTTCATCATATCCATGTATAATGGCATTTGTTACTGCTTCTGATACAGCAGTTTTAATATCTGACAGTTCTTCTATTGTTGGATCTAATTTTGCTGCAAAAGATGCAACAATTACCCTAGATAAACTTTCATTTTCTGATTTTGCAGAAAACTTAACCTCCAAAATATTACTCATCCTAAAAGTTCCCCCTTTTAATTAAGAATTTATTGCATCTTCAAAGGTATCGTAAATATTAATAATTTTGCTCATTCCAGATAAATTAAATAATTTTTTCACTCTAGAATTCATATTTATAACAGATACTTTACCACCATGGTTGACTATTTTTTTATATCTTCCAATTATTACTCCTATTCCAGAAGAATCCATAAAATTTACATATTGAAAATCAAATATTATATAATCAATTTGCTTCTTCATTAAAATTGAATCTACTTCTTCTCGAACATCTCTTGCTACATGATGATCAAGTTCAGCAGACAAAATTTCTACTAATAAGATTTTATCTTCAAGATAACATTTAATCATATATTTCCCCCCTTATGAAAGATTTACAACTAATCAATTCTAGTAAAGTCTTTTGTATCCTTCAATGAAATTTAACTAGTTTTGTTATATTATGTATATTGCTAATATTCATAACATCGTAACAACCTATTATTACCTATACATTATGTATTTCCATAATTTACTTGTTATATTCTTCTAATTAATAATTTTTCAAATAAAAAAGTGTCTAAAGGTATAAAAATACTCTTAGACACTTGTTACTTACACTAAAGCTATTAAATTTATAATTGATAGACATTTTCTCCAGTCCTAGCCATTCTGGTTTTGGTATGAATTTTTTATACAACCATTTTACCCTATCTAAATTCGCAGTGGTTGCTCTGCTACACACTATATCCTGATTACGTCATTACTTAATAAATTTTAGCAGCTATATCACTTTCAAGTAAATTATCTACTATATTTATTACTAAATTATTTGATATAATTAATTTTCTATTGTTTGCATTTAAAATATAATTTAAAAATTAAGCATGTGATACTTTCACAAATTTTATAACAACTTTTTTCCATATGATTCCTATGATAAGTGATTGTACTGGTATCATAAGAGCAGCTTTCATTATACGAGTTGGTAATAATGCTACATAGCCTTTACCCATCATTATAGATAGCCAATAAGTGTCTAATCCTAAATTTAAAACAAGACATACAGTTAAAACTGCCCCTATTATTCTAGGCCATGTTTTTGGTTTATTATATAAAAATACTCCATATACTACTCCTGTTAAAAACGCTGTTAATGTAAACCCTGGGAAAAATGCTCCCGACGGGAATAATGCAACTCCTAAAAGGTCTCCTATTGTATATGCTATACCAGCACTTAATGGTCCATACATCATTGCTATTATTGCAATTGGTAAGAACCCAAATCCTATTCTAACTATTGGTGTTTGTATAGAACAGAATCTTGTTAAAATAACCTCTATTGCTATTAACAAACCTATTTGTATTAATTTTTTTACATCAAATTTATTATCCATAAAATTTCCTCCTACTATTCTAGCTAGACACATAAATAAGTGATCCATGTGTATGGAGGTATTAAAAATGATAATTATTTTATTTACTTGTACTGCCATTTATCATTAATTTAATATAGTCTATCTTTTTAATTTATATAACTATCAGATTTAAACAAATATAAAAGTGTTATATTTGTTTAAAATAAGTAAAATAATCTGTTATTACAATTATCACAATACTTCTGACTAAATTTTTAATGTCGTATAGAATTGAATTTTTAAATGAATAGATCACTCCTATTTTAACGTCCTTCTTCTAATGTCATTAAAAGGTGTATACCCCTGTATACATACAAATAGAAAAGATTTCATATTATAATAATTATACTAACATCTTATATAAATTATATCATAAATGCATACCATTTGTATTGTATATTCCACATATATTAATAACTAAAGCTATAAACTTATCAATATTTATATTCAAAAAAGAGTAACTTGATTTATTAAATCAAGTTACTCTTTTTTATATTATTTTCTTCTTGTATTGGCTTTTTCTATGTTAATTTTATTACCTTTAATTTTTATATTTTTCATTTTATCTAATACATTTTTAGAATTTTCCTTTGGAACTTCCACAAATGTATATTTGTCATATATGTCTATTGTTCCAACTAATTTACCTGGAATTCCTGCTTCTCCAGCTATTGCTCCAACAATATCTTTAGCTTGTACTCTTTGGTTTTTACCAACATTGATAAATAATCTTACCATTCCAGCTTCAGCACTTCTACTACGTTTTCTTTCGCCTCTATCGCTTCTTTCGCCTCTATCTCTGTCTTTACGTCCTCTTCTTCCAGACTCATCTCTGTAGCTTGACTTTTCTTCTATTATTTCTGCTTTCTCTTCGTCACCTAAAGCAAGTTTAACAAGAGCTGCTGCTATTTCTATAACTTCTAATCCTTCTTCTTCACAAAGATTTTCTAGCCATTGTGTTTGCTTTGATAAGTTACTTTCTTTTATTGTTTCTTTAACTTGTTTGAAAAATGCAGTTACTTTCTTTTCTTCAACATCAGCTATTGTTGGTATATCATGTCTAACTAATTTAGATTTTGTATATCTTTCGATATCTTTCATTTTTCTTACTTCTTTTCCAAATACAAATGAGAAAGATATACCTTCTCTACCAGCACGACCTGTTCTACCGATTCTGTGTACATAGTATTCTTCGTCTTGTGGAAGGTCATAGTTAAATACAGCTTCAACATCATCAACATCTATACCTCTAGCTGCAACATCTGTAGCAACAAGTATATCTATTGTACCTTGTCTGAATTTATCCATTACTATATCTCTTTGAGTTTGCTTTAAATCTCCATGAAGAGCATCTGCAAAATATCCTCTTGCTTGTAATTCACTAACTAACTCATCAGATCCTCTTTTTGTATTACAGAATACTACTGATAATTTTGGATTATATACATCTATTAATCTACATAATACTTCTAATTTATTAGCTCTTCTTGTTTCTATATAGTATTGTTTTATATTTGGTACAGTTAATTCTTTTCTTACTATTTTTATTAACTGAGGATCATCTTGGTATTTTTTAGTTAATTCTAATATAGGTTTTGACATTGTCGCTGAGAAGAAAGTCGTTTGTCTTTCAGCTGGAGTTTGTTCTAATATTAACTCAATATCTTCTCTGAATCCCATATCTAACATTTCATCCGCTTCATCAAGAACTAACATTTTCACTTCGTCCATTTTTAAAGTTCTACGATTTATATGGTCTATAACACGTCCTGGTGTTCCTATTACTACTTGTACTCCGCTCTTTAATGATTTTATTTGTCTATCTATTGGTTGTCCGCCGTAAACTGGAAGTGTCTTTATTCCACTTTTATATTTACCTAATTTTTTCATTTCACTAGAAACTTGAATCGCAAGTTCTCTTGTAGGACATAATACTACTGCCTGTACACTTTTTTTGTTAGGATCCACCATGTCTAACACTGGTATAGAGAAAGCTGCCGTCTTTCCTGTTCCCGTTTGCGCTTGTCCTATAACATCTTTTCCTGTTAAAATTACTGGTATAGACTGAACTTGAATCGGAGATGGCTCCTCAAATCCTAGTTCCGCCACTGATCTTTTTATTTCTTCACTTATTGGTAAATCTTCAAATTTTATTGTATTCATAAATTATTTATTTCCTTTCCGTTATCATAAATATTAACTTTTCTATTATATAGTTTATTTCAATATTATGCAATTATATTTTTACCTAAAAATAAGGTCCTATTCAGTTAATCACTTATTTTCGTAATTATCTAAATAAAACCTTATATAAATATGTATAAAATTTTTCTTTATGCTAAGTATGTAAAATATAATGTAGCTATGTAAACTATATAAGTTCCTAATAATACTACACCCTGCAATCTATATATTTTGCTACTTCTAATTGTTGGTATTATTAAAGTTAATAAAAGAATTGTCATAAATACAAAATCTACCCTTATGTTTTGCGCTAATATAGGCAAATCATTAATTAATGACGAAATTCCTATAACAGAAGTAATATTTAGTATGTTAGCTCCTAATATGTTACCTACCGATATTCCATGGTGATTTTTTCTTATTGCAGTTAATGAAGATACTAGTTCAGGTAAAGATGTACCTAGAGCTATTACAGTTAAACTGATTACTCCTTGTGGAATTCCTATGTAGCTAGCAAGTTTTACTCCATTATCCACTAGCAATTTGGAACCTATAACCATCATTATCAATCCAAGTATAAATAAGGCTCCTATTTTTAAGCTCTCACGTTTATTGGTTTTACTATTCTTGCAAGAATCTGCTTTCTTATTACTTAGGCCACCAACTTTGTTTTTACCCGATACGCTTTTTATATTTGAGTACATATAAATAGAAAGTAATATAATTAATAGTATTCCATCTCCTTGTGTTATAGTTCCATTAGTCCCTAAAATCATTAAAGCTATTACACAAATTAATAAGATAACTGATTTAGAAAAAAACATTTTTTTATCAACTTTAAAAGGGCTAATAAATGCAACTAAACCTAAAATCAATCCTGTATTACATATTATAGAACCAACAGCATTTCCCAAACTCATGGTTGTATGATTGTCTATGGATGCAAACACAGAAACGGTCAACTCTGGTAATGTAGTTGCAAAGCTTACTATGGTAGCGCCTAAAATCAACTCTGATATTCCAGTTTTTTTGCCAATCTTTACTGTACACTCTATAAATATGTCGGCACCTTTGGTGATTAAAAGAAATCCAATCAAAAATAAAATTATAACTAAAGTCATGCTATTCCCCCCTATATTTATAGCTATTCAAAAACTTAATCTTTATGCACCAAAATATTTCTTTATCAAAAGTAGATATCTTTTCTTTCACTGATGCTTTTTACATTTTGGGCCTGATTAAAATAATTTTTTCAACTATTTTATAAAATATTGTTTAGTACATTAACTAGGGGGTATTTATGTAGTATAACAAGTCAAATATAATTCTTAGTTATAAAGGCATAATGTTTTTACAATATATTTTTTGTATACAATATACTTTGTTTATGTTAGAATATATTTGTTGTTACTTATTGAATTACAACATTAATTAACTAATTATTTATATTAAATAGTAATAATCACTTTTAGGAGGATATCTTAATGAACGCATGGCAAGGTTTTAAAACTGGAAGATGGACTAAAGAAATAGATGTTAGAGGATTTATCCAAGCTAACTACACTCCATACGAAGGAGACGCTTCTTTCTTAGCTGGTGCTACTGAAAACACTAAGCAATTATGGGATGAAGCAATGGAATTATTCAAAAAGGAAAGAGAAAATGGTGGAACTCTTGATGTTGACACTAAAACTGTTTCTGCAATAGATGCTTACGCACCTGGATATATAGATAAAGATAAAGAAACTATCGTTGGTTTCCAAACTGACGCACCACTTAAAAGAGCTGTTATGCCTTACGGTGGAATAAGAATGGCAGAAACTTCTTGTAAAGCTTATGGATACGAGTGTGATCCAGAAATAAGCGAAATATTTACTAAGTATAGAAAAACTCATAACCAAGGTGTATTCGATGCTTATACTGCTGAAATGAGAGCTGCTAGAAAATCTGGTATAATAACAGGTCTTCCAGATGCTTACGGAAGAGGTAGAATAATAGGTGACTACAGAAGAGTTGCTTTATATGGTGTTGATAAATTAATAGAAGACAAAATAAATCAAAAAGATTCTCTTGATGTTTCTTGCATGGATGAAGAAGTAATAAGATTAAGAGAAGAAATATCTGATCAAATAAAAGCTTTAGAAGCATTAAAAAGAATGGCTGCTGCTTATGGATTTGATATATCTGTACCAGCTACTAACGCAAGAGAAGCTGTACAATGGTTATACTTCGCTTACTTAGGAGCTATAAAAGACCAAAACGGTGCTGCTATGTCAATAGGTAGAACTTCTACTTTCTTAGATATATACTTCGAAAGAGATTTAGCTACTGGAACTATAACAGAAGAAGAAGCTCAAGAATTAATGGACCACTTCGTAATGAAATTAAGAATGGTTAAATTCTTAAGAACTCCAGAATACAATGACTTATTCTCTGGGGACCCAACTTGGGTAACAGAATCAATAGGTGGACAAGGTTTAGATGGTAGAACATTAGTTACTAAAAACTCATTCAGAGTTTTAAACACTCTTTACACTATAGGACCTTCTCCAGAACCAAACTTAACTGTACTTTGGTCAAAAGACTTCCCACAAGGATTCAAAGATTTCTGTTCTAAAGTATCTATAGATACAAGTTCAGTTCAATACGAAAATGATGACTTAATGAGAACTTACTGGGGAGATGATTACGGAATAGCTTGTTGTGTATCTGCAATGAGAATCGGTAAACAAATGCAATTCTTCGGGGCTAGAGTAAACTTAGCTAAGACTTTATTATACGCTATAAACGGTGGAGTTGATGAAAAATCAGGTGCTCAAGTAGGACCAAGATTCGAACCAATAACTTCAGAATACTTAGATTATGATGAAGTAATGGCTAGATTTGAACCTTTCACTGAATGGTTAGCAAACTTATATGTAAATACATTAAACGTAATCCACTACATGCATGATAAGTATTCTTATGAAGCATTAGAAATGGCTTTACATGATAGAGACGTATTCAGAACTATGGCTTGTGGTATAGCTGGTTTATCAGTTGCTGCTGATTCATTATCTGCTATAAAACATGCTAAAGTTAGAACTATAAGAAACGAAGCTGGTGTAGCTGTTGATTTCGAAATAGAAGGAGATTATCCAAAATACGGAAACAACGATGATAGAGTTGATGATATAGCTGTACAATTAGTACAAGATTTCATGAACAAAATAAGACAAAACAAAACTTACAGAAATTCTGTTCATACTCAATCTATATTAACAATAACTTCAAACGTTGTTTACGGTAAGAAAACTGGTAACACTCCTGATGGAAGAAGAGCTGGTGCTCCATTTGCTCCAGGAGCAAACCCAATGCACGGAAGAGATACTAACGGAGCTTTAGCTTCATTAGCATCAGTTGCTAAATTACCATACGAGCATTCTCAAGATGGTATATCTAATACTTTCTCTATAGTACCAGGTGCTTTAGGAAAAGATATGAGCGAAAGAGTAACTAACCTTTCATCAATGATGGACGGATACTTCACTGATGGAGCTCATCACTTAAACGTTAACGTATTTGATAGATCTACTTTAGAAGACGCTATGGAACATCCAGAAAAATATCCTCAATTAACTATAAGAGTTTCAGGATACGCTGTTAACTTCATCAAATTAACTAAAGAACAACAATTAGATGTTATAAACAGAACATTCCACGGAAAAATGGCTTAAGCTTAATTGATAAAATACAAGTAAAAAGACTAAATTCATTTTAGTCTTTTTATTTTACCCTTTTACTATAAAAAATCAATTTTTTTGGTAATAATAATTAGAAAATTAACATAAATAATCAAAACTTAAAAAGTCAAGATATAAAATATATGAAATCTTCTTATTTTATAGATTTATTTATGCAGTTAATCTATAATCTTCTTAATTTTAAATTTTGTATACATATTCTTTATCTTTTTTAGTTTTAATAATTAATTTTACGAGGTGCAATATGACTAAAGGAAGAATCCATTCAATAGAAACATTTGGAACAGTAGACGGACCTGGAATAAGAAGTATATTATTTTTTCAAGGATGTCCATTAAGATGTAAATACTGCCATAACAGAGATACTTGGGATACAAAAGGTGGAACTGAATACACAGCAGAAGAATTAATAGAAAATGTATCTAGATATTCTTCTTATTGGAAATCATCTGGTGGTGGAATAACAGCATCTGGTGGAGAAGCTACTTTACAAGCAGATTTCCTTGCTGAATTATTTGCAAAAGCTAAAGAAAAAGATATTCATACTTGTTTAGATACTTCTGGTTTTGTTGATATAGAAAAAATCGAGAAAGTTCTTGATAACACTGACTTAGTACTACTTGATATAAAACACATAGATGAAGAGGAAGCTAAAAAATTAACTGGTGTTGGTATAGAAAAAACTTTAAAATTGGCAAGATATTTAGACGAAAGACATATACCAATTTGGTTAAGACATGTGTTAGTACCTGGTATAACAGATAGTGAAGAAAACTTATCTAAAATTGGTGAATTCGCTGCCTCTCTAAATAATGTAGACAGATTAGAGATCTTACCATACCACACTATGGGCATTCACAAATGGGAAAACATGGGTATTGATTACGAATTAAAAGACGTTAGAGATGCCAATTCTGATGATGTGGCTAGAGCTGCTGAAATCATCGAAAAGCACGGTGTTAAAGTATTCAATAGTAAAAAATAATTAATATTATAAATATATTAACTATATAAATATTTGTATAAAATAACAAAAGAAGTCTTATTTAAGACTTCTTTTTCAAATTAAAAACTTACTAATTAATACACCATTTAATTTATTTATAAATAAAAAAGCCTTCGGTATAATATTATCTAAGACTTTTATATATTATTATTTTTTTAATATAATTGTATTATTTATTATATTTTGTACACTAAAAGGTGGAGTGTACCCTATTCACTCCACTTTTTTACTACAAACACTTCAATTATTTTGGAAATATTTTTGGCCAATTTATACTATTTCCAAATACCAAATACAAAACATCTACTCATTAATGTTTTATAAGTTAATATTATCATACACATTTTATATTTTCAGTATACTTTTTTTGCATGAAAAGTATACCATAGTATTACTACCTTTTTAGAATTCTATAACTTCCACTTCCATATTAGCTATGGCATCTTCTATTAATTTTTCAACATCTAGCACTTTTTCTGAATCCTCTATTCTTTCTAATCTAGGCTTAGTTACAGGTTTCTTAGGAGCAAATACTGAACAACAATCTTCTTCTGGTATTATAGATGTTTCAAAAGTATCTATTTTCTTGGCTATATCTATGATTTCACTCTTATCCATAGCTATAAGCGGTCTAAATACTGGTAAGCTTACAGAAGCATTTGTACAAGTTAATCCTTGTATAGTTTGAGATGCAACTTGTCCTATACTTTCTCCTGTTATTAAAGCATCACAGTTTCTTTGGATTCCAACTCTTTCAGCTATTCTCATCATAAATCTTCTTGAAATTATAGTCATTTCTTCTTCTCTACAATTTAAACCTACAGCCTTTTGTATTTCAAGTAAGTTTATTTTGTGAAGTCTTACTCTTCCAACATATTTAGCTAATATTCTTGCTAAGTCTTTTACTTTTTCTTGTGACTTTTCACTTGTAAAAGGATATGTATGGAAATGTATAGCTTCTACTTCCATACCTCTTTTAGCAACCATCCATGTTGCAACTGGTGAATCTATTCCACCCGATAATAAAGACATAGCTTTACCATTAGTTCCTATTGGAAGTCCTCCATAACCTGAAACAGTATCACTATAAACTACAACATTGCTCTCTCTAAGTTCACATTTTATTTTAACTTCAGGCTTATGCATTTCTGCAGTTATTCTATCTCCTACTTTAGATAGTAGATATCCACCTATATCCATACTCATATCTTGAGAAGTTAGTCTGAAAGATTTATCTCCTCTTCTACTTTCTACTTTAAATGTTTTAGCTCCACTTGCTATTTTATCTTCTAAAACTATAAGAGCTGTTTCTTTTAATTTTTCGTAAGCAGCTTCTACATCCTCATCATTATTTCTAAGAACTTTCACAGCTGGACATACTCCAACTACACCAAATACCTTTTTAACTTCTTCGCAAACCTCTTCAAATTCATAATCAGCTAAATCAACATACACTCTTCCATATTCTTTGTATACATTAAATGTACCCATTGACTTTAACATATTTTTTATATTTTTTATTAGTTTATTTTCAAAAATATATCTATTCTTTCCTTTTACTCCTATTTCTCCGTATTTCACTATAATTGAATTATACATATTCCACCTCTTATTATCGTCTTTTTATTATCATTCTTAGGTCACTTATTGAGTCTTTCAGTACTTTTACAGTTTCTAAAATTTCTTCTTCTGTATTAAAATCTGATAAACTAAATCTTACTGCACCTTCTATTTCTTCTGGTTTAAGCTTAATTGCATTTAGTACATGGCTTCCTTTCTTCTTAGAAGAACATGCTGAACCTGTAGATACAAAAATATTTTTTTGTTCTAAGAAGTGAAGTAACACTTCTCCTCTTATGTTTTCAAAAGAAACATTTAATATGTGACAAACTCCATTTTCTGGTGAATTTATTTTTACACCATCTATATTTTTTAATATTTCTTCTTTCAATAGTACTTTTAGATTTTGTATTTTTTCAATCTTACTATCTAAATCTTTATTCATTATTTCTACTGCTTTTCCTAAACCATAAATTCCTGGCACGTTTTCAGTTCCTGATCTTACACTAGATTCTTGACCTCCACCAGTTATAATAGGTTTTAGTTTACTATTTTCCTTAATATACATAAATCCTATTCCTTTTGGTCCATGAAACTTATGACCACTTACAGTCATAAAATCAATATTATATCTAGTTGGTCTAAATTTTACTTTTGTATAAGATTGAACACAATCCACATGGAAGTATATTTTTTGATCTAAAGTTTTTAGATATTTTCCTATTTCTTCAATTGGTTGAATACTTCCTATTTCATTATTAACATGCATTGTAGAAATCAATATAGTAGAAGGCTTTATTGCCTTTTTTACATCTTCTACACTTATTTTGCCACTTTCATCAACTTCTAATAGTGTTATTTCAAATCCTTCTTTTTCTAAATCAGCTAATGTACTTAGTACTGATGGATGCTCTATATTAGTAGATATTATATGATTTTTTGTTTTTCTAAAATTATAAGCAACTCCTCTAATAATTGTATTATTAGACTCAGTTCCTCCTGATGTGAAAAATACTTCTTTATCCTTCGCGCCTAAACTTCTAGCTATATTTTGTCTTATTTCTTTAATCTTTCTGTCTACTTCTATACCTTTTTTATGCAATGAAGAAGGATTCCCGTATTCTGTAGTAAGAGCTTTTACCATTTCTTCTACTACCTCTTCATAAGGTTTTGTAGTTGCACTATTATCTAAATAAATTTCCATTTACTACACCGTCCTCTTATATATTTTTTATTAATATATCCATCAATTATATACTTTAATTAATTCGTCAAAAATATCAGCATTTTTTATTATACCATTTTTAGACTTATTTTTTAATCTTATAGTATAAAGTTTTACAAATACATATTAATTGTATTAACATTTTAGGCTATAAATATAATCAAAAAATTTTTCTAAGAAATTTGTAAAATTATGTTGCATTTTTTGTCGAATATTGCTATTATATATAAGTAGTTATCCCCTTGATAACCCAATTAAAGTTTCTATTCAATACCCCTTTTTATGAATAGATATATATTATGTCTAAGACGAATTAGATTTAATTTATCAGAATAAAAAAAGAGCTTCCCCAGCTCTTTTTTTGTGTTTAATTTTAAAGTAAAATACTGAAATTTCTTTAAAAATAATAATTTTTATTTTGTATTTTTGGTATAATTAAAGTAGTATTCAAATTTAAGGAGGTAATATTATGTCTACTAAAAAAAAGGTAGGTATCCTATTTACTGGTGGAACGATATCTATGACAATAGATAAAGAAATCGGTGCAAATGTACCATCTTTATCAGGAGAACAAATAATGTCTATGGCAACTAATGTTAAAGATGTTGCTGATTTTGAAATAAAAGACTTTGACGAAATTCCAGGACCTCATATGACACCTGAAAAACTAATTCAATTAAAATCTGCTATTTTAGAATTATTAAACAGAGAAGATATATGTGGAGTTGTAATAACTCATGGTACGGATAGTCTAGAAGAAACTGCTTATTTCTTAGATTTAATAATAAATCATGAAAAACCTGTTATAGTTACAGGGGCTATGAGAAGTAGTTCTGAACTTGGATATGATGGATCAAACAACTTATCATCAGCTATTTGTGTTGCTATATCAAAAAATGCGAAAAACAAAGGTGTTCTTGTTGTATTAAACAACGAAGTGCTATTAGCGTCTGAAGCCACTAAAACAGATACTATGGCTCTAAACACTTTCCAATCACCTGGTAAAGGTTCTTTAGGCATAGTTGATAGTAACGAGCTTTTACTATTTAAAAATGTGGCATCCAGAACTTTTATTGATACTGATAAAGTAGAAACTAAAGTTGCCCTATTCAAATCAGGAATAGGAATGGATTGCACTTTTATAAATCACGCTGTAGATATGGGATATAAAGGTATTATAATAGAAGCAATGGGAAGAGGAAACGTACCTCCATTAATGTATGAAGGTGTTAAATATGCTAGAGAAAAAGGAGTTATCGTTGTTATAACTTCTAGATGTTCAACTGGTAGAGTATATGATTCTTACGGATATTTAGGATCAGGAAGAGATTTAAGAAACTTAGGATGTATATTCGCTGGTGATATGAACGGGCATAAATCAAGAATCAAATTAATGTTAGCATTAGGTAAAACTAATAATCTTGATGAACTTAAAGACTATTTTGAAAAAGGAATATATTATTAAGATTATTTAATTTATAAAAAATTTAGTATTATCCAATTAAATTACAGTAATATTGTATACCTTCTTTATTACAATAAAAAAACTTCCAAAGATAATCTGGAAGTTTTTTTATAATAATATACTTATAAAACTTTGGCTAAAAATTCTTTTGTTCTTTCATTAACAGGATTATTAAACACATTTTCCGGTGTGTCTTCTTCTATTATTTTTCCACCGTCTACAAATATAACTCTATCTGCTACTTCTTTTGCAAATCCCATTTCATGAGTGACTATTGCCATAGTCATTCCTTCATTAGCTAGTTCTTTTATAACATCAAGAACTTCTTTTACCATTTCTGGATCTAGTGCTGATGTTGGTTCATCAAATAACATCATGTCAGGCTCCATTGCCAAAGCTCTAGCTATGGCGATTCTTTGTTTTTGACCACCTGATAGTTGTGATGGATATGCATCTTTTTTATCCAGTAATCCTACTCTATTTAATAGTATCTGAGCCTTTTTATTTGCTTCTTCTTTACTTAATTTTTTTATTTTACTAGGAGCTAAAGTTATATTATCTAAAACAGTCATATGAGGGAATAAGTTGAAGTTTTGAAAAACCATTCCTATATTTTGTCTTACTTCATCAATATTAACTTTTTTACCTGTTATGTTTTTACCTTCAAATATTATTTCACCTTCAGTAGGCTCCTCAAGTAAGTTCATACATCTAAGCACTGTACTTTTTCCTGATCCACTGGGACCTACTATGGCAACTATTTCACCTTTATCAATGTGTAAATCTATGCCTTTAAGCACATGTAAATTTCCGAAAGATTTATGCAAATTATTTATTTTTATCATATTATCACTTTCCCTTATATTATTCTAATTTGACTGAGCTAGTTTTTTTTCTAATAAACCTACCAATTTAGATAATACAGTAGTTATTATAAGATACATTATTGCCGCTACAATAAATGGTTCGAATGGCTTGGCAATAGATGTTCTAATTATAGAAGCTTTAAACATAAGGTCTTGAATGCCTATAACAGAAATTATTGCTGATTCCTTTACCAAAGTTATAAACTCATTAGCAAGAGCTGGCAATATATTTTTGATTGCTTGAGGTATAATGATAAATTTCATTGTATCTGAATACCCAAGTCCTAAAGATCTGCTTGCTTCCATTTGTCCTTTGTCAACTGCTTGTATTCCAGATCTTAATATTTCTGCTACATATGCGCTTGAATTTATAGATAATGCAAATGCTCCTGTTATAAATTCGCTACTTAAAGGCCCTATTGAAGGAAATTGTATCCCGAACTGAGGTAATCCATAATAAACAATATATACTTGAACCAATAAAGGTGTCCCTCTTAATATTTGCACGTAAGCTGATCCTATAAGTTTTAATATCTTGAAATTAGACATTTTCATAAGACATATTAATAACCCCAGCATAAGACCTAATATTACGCCAATTATTGAAATCGATATAGTAACTCCTAATCCCTCAAAAAGTAAGTTATAGTATCCATTTAATCTACTAAAATCCATATCTTCATCTCCCAATTATATTGACTATTTTTCTGCTAATTTTAATGCATCTTGCATATATCCATCCATTTTCTTTTCATCTTTTAATCTTTTTATTGTTTTATTTATTGATTTCACTAAAGAAGTATTATCAAAATCATCTGTAGATTTTTTTATAGCTGCTGCTGTTGATTCTGCAACTTCCTGACCAACTGTAGTTTTTCCTATTGATAAGCCATCATATTGACCTATGTTTATATTAGCAACATTTTTTCCAGTCACTATAACATCTATATTTCCATTTTTAAGATCCATCATTAAATCTGGAATTCTTTTTAGTTGTTTCGCACTAGTCATCCCTAATGTGTTAGTTACATAATCTGCTTGAGTTGTTCCACTTTGAACACCAACTTTTAAATTTTTTAAATCATCTGCTGATTTAACCATATCTTCTTTACCTTTTTTTACTATACATACATTGCTATCTTCATAAAATAATTCTGAGAAATCTACACTTTTCTTTCTCTCTTCATTTGGAGTCATTCCTGATAAGACTATGTCAACTTTTCCAGCATCTAAAGCTCCAAGTAATCCGTCAAAATCCATATCTTTATATTCAACTTTAACATCTAAATCTTTTGCTATTTCTTCTGCCATAGTTATATCAAACCCTACTATTTTATCTTCTCCATCAACTTTTTTATGGAATTCATATGGAGCATAATCTGCACTTGTTCCAACCACCAATACTCCTGCATCCTTAATTTGTTGAAGTTTATCCGCTACCTCAGTTTTATCTCCTTTATCTCCACCACTTGAACATCCTACTAATGACATTGTCATCATTGCAGCCAACGTTAACCCTAATATTTTCTTTAATCCTTTCATCTCAATATCCTCCCTTTATACATTTATATAATTAACTTAGTTTTCCAAAATAAAAAAGTCCCTTAGTCATAATGACTAAGAGACGAATTAACCGCGTTACCACTCTTGTTGATAGGCAGTGCACTTACCTATCCACTCAAACCCTTAAGGCAGGCGCTACCTATTATCATACTTAAGTTCTGATAATCTTCTCCAAAGCTCTCTTCACTCTAAACTTTATTATTAGGCTTACACCATACCCTAACTCGCTGTAACTCCATTTAGGCTACTCTCTTTTTCATAGAATTTTCTTTTTCAAATTATTAATAAGATTATAGTCAGATAATTTACCTTTGTCAATAATAAATTTCAGAATTTTTTAATTTTTGTTCATGTTTTTATTTATAGTTTCTTTATAATATTATTTCTCATGCATAATTTATAATCTAAAGTTTTTTCTTCATTTTTAAACTTAACTTGTACCATATCCCCATCTTTACCCACAATTCTTCCATTTCCAAAACTTTTGTGATAAAGTTTATCCCCAATTTTAACACTTTTCATCTCTTCTTTTGTGGGGTTTTTTATATCATTCAAAAATCTTGATTCATAAGCTTTTTTGCCGTATTTATTTATGGGAGAACTTAAGGTTAAACTTTCTTCTGCACGAGTCATACCTACATACATAAGCCTTCTTTCTTCTTCTATTTGGTCAGCCTTTTTGTCATCATCATCAACATCATAAGATTTTTCATGAGGAATTGTTCCTTCATTAATTCCTATAATATAAACATATCTGAACTCTAGTCCCTTGGCACTATGCATGGTAGTAAATACTACTCCATCTAATTCCTTTTTATACTGATTTTGCTCCAATTCTGACTTAACTTTTTCTATATGATCTAGATATTCTTCAATATTTTCAAAGTTAGATGCAGAACTTTCTATCTCATTCAAAATTTCTATTAATCCATTTGTCTTTATTTTTCTATTAACACAATAATCTAAAATATACTTATCATAATCTAAGGTTGTTCTTATATATGATATGGCATCTTGTGGACATTGATGTTTTAAATAACTTATATCAATATCCAAATCATTTATAGTTTTCACTTGCTTTGGATGAAGATTACATTTTGTTATTAAAGCATTTACAAAGTCTTTGTCTTCTTTAATTTGATTCAAATTATCTCTAGATATATATCTAAAAGGTTTATTAATAATCCTTATCCAATCCTCATTGCTATGTTTTTTTACAGCAATTTTTAGATAAGACAATATATCTCTTGCTGCCCAGTGGTCGTATATTGTCACTATTGAGTCTTTTATTGTGAAAGGTATCCTCATGTCCATAAACACATCTACAAGAGCTCTAGATTGAATATTAGTCCTGTAGATCACTGCAAAATCCCTATATTCTACATAATCCTTTTTAATTTCTTCTAAAATTTCTTTCCCAATTTGAATTGCCTCATCTTCTGAATCCTTTGGTTTAATATAATTTACTATTGCACCCTCACCTTGATTGCATTTTATAGTTTTATCATATCTGCTCACATTTTTTTCTATTAATTTATTAGATACATCAATTATTTCTTTTTTAGATCTGTAATTAATATCTAACAAAATCTTTTCTGTCCCTTTAAAATACTCTTCAAACTGTAATAAAAAATCAGGTCTAGAACCTCTAAATCCATATATACTTTGGTCTTCATCTCCTACAACAAATATATTGTTATTTGGATTTGACATTAGTTTTAGTACTTCAAATTGCACTCTATTTATGTCCTGGAACTCATCTACTAAAATATATTTATAAACTTGTCTAACCATCTCTAAAGCCTGTTTATTTTGGTTCAACAAATAATAAGTTCTCAGCAACATATCATCAAAATCTATTTTTTTAACTTGCTCCTTATATTCTTCGTACATATTGTAAGTATTTATAAATTCATCTTTTGTTAAAATTTCTGATTCAAAATCTTGCTTATCCATTAGCTCATTTTTAACATAAGAAATCTCATTTATAACTTGTCCAACTGTTTCATCATCTTCGCCATTTTCTACTTTTAAATTTTTAAGTATGCCTCTAATAGTATTTCTTTTTGTTTTTTCATCAAGAATACTATTCATCTCGTATTTTCCAAAATATCTTAAAATTTTATAAAAAATAGCATGAAATGTTCCAAAAGTAACTTTATTTATTCTACTATCCTTGCAAATTTGAAGAGCTCTATTTCTCATTTCCATGGAAGAGTTCTTTGTGAAACTTATTGCTAATATTCTTGTTGGAGGAATATTTTTATTCATTATCATATTGGCTATTCTATAAGTTATAACTCTTGTTTTACCTGATCCAGGCCCAGCCAATACCATGCATGGTCCTTCTACATGCTCCACTGCTTTTCTTTGGTTTTCGTTTAATTTATCTTTATCAATCATCTTTTCCCACCTTGAAGTATTTGTCTATTTATTTATAAATTACATTTACTATCATTTCTATTTAATATATGATTAAATTACTTTATTCAACGTCTATTATAGTACAAAATTGAAAAAAGGAGAAATATCATGAAAATTATAGAAAAAATACTAATAGGTGAAAATTTAAACATGAATAATGACACCTTTATATTCGACATTGAAACTACTGGACTAAATCCAAAATTTTGCAAAGTTATTTTAATAGGTATTCTATATAATTACCAAGATAAGACTGTTATTAAACAATTTTTTGCAGAAAATGAAGAGGAAGAAAAAGAATTACTTCTAGCTTTTGTTCATAATATTAAATGTTTCAAAAGACATGTAACTTATAATGGCCTAAGTTTTGATATAGGATTTGTAAATTATAGATTAAAAAAACACCGCATTGATTTTAATTTAAATAAAGAAGATGACTTTGATATTTTTAGATTTATAAAACCATTTAAATCTCCTTTAGGCTTAGATGATTGTAGTTTAAACTCAGTTGAAACATACTTTAATATTCATAGAGATGATGTTATAGATGGTTCGGAAAGTGTGAAATTATATAAAGAATTTGTTAAAAACAAAGACCATAAGCTTCTAGATACTATTCTTTTACATAATTACGAAGATATTTATAATTTAAGTAAACTTGTAAATATTAAAGATTTAATAAAAGAAAAGTTGGATTTAATAGAGCTAGGTGGTAGTAATTATAATCTTAAAATTTTTCCTTTAAACTACAAATTAAATGCAAAAAAATTATGTATGAATTATTTTATTTTCACTGGAGAACACCATAATATTTCAATATACAACGACAATTATTCTATAATATGCCAAAATAATAATATTTCTCTGGAAATAAATATCAATAAAGGTATAGATAGAGATAAAAATAACATATTATTTTATAATTTATCGAAAATTATTCCACTTAAATTCAATAATCATATTTTAGAAGATAATATTTATTCTTTATGTGATTTTATTATTAAAAAAGAACTTAATAATATTTAAATTATTGAACATAAAAAGCTATATAACTAGATTATTTTCACCTAGCTATATAGCTTATTTAAGTCAACTAAAAATACTAAATTTTATACTTCTATACAAATCTATAACACTTGTAGGATACTCCCTTATCATATAATATACCCTACTAGACAAGCTGCTTATTGAACATAGGCCTTCATTTTCAACACCCAAAATACTAGCTATAAATCTGCTCCTAAACAAATGATAATCACTAGTAACGATTAAAGCTTTATTTTCTAAATTTAAATCTTCCATTATCTCTTTGCTAAACATTATGTTTTCCAAAGTTGTAGTTGCTTTATTTTCTAATATTATATTATCTTCATCTACTCCATTTTTTACAAGATAATTTTTCATTGCCCATCCTTCAGTCATTACTTCGTCCTCACCTTTGCCACCAGATACAATTATATTTATATGTTTATTTTCATTGTAATACTCAATTGCTTTGTCTAACCTTTGTTTTAGAGTCTTAGACACACCATCTTTATTTACTTTAGCTCCTAAAACTATCATCGTACTCATACTATTTGTAGAATTTACATCCTGGGTTTTATACATATTTATGATGATTGCACTTTCCAATAAAATAAACGATGTTATAAATAATATCATTACTACTTTATAAATTTTATATATTCCTTTTGTATATTTATTTTTATAATCAATATTTTTAACACTTATTAGTACGTATATAAGTACATTTGATACAATTATAAATACTGTAGAAAAGCTTAGTCCCCATTGAGATAATGCTAATATTATTGGAATACTTAGTACTATCATTAATTTTATATTTTTATTCACAACTATTCTCCCTTTCAGTTTACTATTATCCGTTATTTGCAGTCAATTATAGCATACTATATTAAAACTTAAAAAGGAGTGATTTAGTCAATGTTAAATTATTCACCAAATCACTCCTTAATTCTAATTTTTAATTATTTATTAAACCGTAGATGCCATTTCTGATATATCTTCTAGCATACATGAAGCACTCTCTTCACTTGTCATTACTACTAATAAGTCTCCTGCATAAATTTTTGTATCTCCCCTAGGCAAAATTTCTTTTTCACCTCTATGTATTGATACAACTAAACAATTCTCTGGCCATTGTATATCTTTTATTTCTTTATTATCTAGATCGCTATATATTTGTACTACTATTTCTATTAATGTTTTCTTTCCTGCTCTACCTTCATATTTATTAGTACCTTTAGTTAAAATTCTACTAAGTAAACTTTCATAAATTGGCGCAGAATTTAAAATATCTGAAGTTAATTGAGAAACTATTACAACTACAGCTAAGGCTAATAAATGATTTAATGAACCTGTCATTTCAGAAATTAGCAATATGGCTGTGATAGGCGCTTTTACTATTGATGCAAAATGACCTGCCATTGCAAGAACAATAAAGTTTACTAAATAAACATCTGGTATTCCTAAATATTTAACATATATAAGTCCTACAAAATTACCTACTAAGGCTCCTAAAACTAGTAGTGGGAAGAATATTCCTCCTGGAACTCCAGATCCAAAACTAATAAATGTAAATAGGAATTTTATAATTATTAATGAAAATAAAAATATTAAAGTAAATTGACTTTCTTTTAAGGTCATGATTAAATCATGGCCTCCACCTAAAACTATAGGACATAACATTCCTATTATTCCTGTCATTACAAAAGGAATAATACATTTTATCTCTACAGATGTGTTTAATTTTTTATATAGATCCTGAGTTTTTAAAAGACCACTACTGAATATAACTCCACTAATACCTATAACTATACCAAGGATTATTAAGCCCCAATAATACTTTAAAGGTAGAGAGTTTAATTTTGAAAAATGTAGGGACGGTGCCATACCAAAGAAATTTTTTGAAATAAAATCAGCAGTTAAAGATGCTATCATTGCTGATAATAGTACTAATGGTGAAAAGTTTTTGTGAGTTTCCTCTAAAGAAAACATTACACCTGATATGGGTGCATTAAATGCTGCAGAAAGACCTGCACTTGCTCCACTTGTTATTAAATACTTCTTTTCATTTTCTAGTTTTTTGCTTTTCTCCGAAATTCCCTCACCAATACAAGCTCCCATTTGTACCGATGGGCCTTCTCTTCCAAGAGAAAGTCCTGCTCCTAAACAAATTAACCCGCCTATAAACTTATAAACTAATACCTTAAACCAATTTTGCTTTAAGTTTCTAGTTAATATTCCCTCAACTTGAGGAATACCACTACCGCTTATCATAGGCTCTTTTTTTACCATTTTACCAACTATAAATCCTAAAAAAATTAAAATCAAAAATACAATAGGTATTAATATTATATTTTCTGTAGCTTTATTGTATAAATTTATAAACAGGGGGCTTGCTTTCAATAATAGCATTCTGTGTATTACAATTACTAATCCCACTATAATACCTATCAATAAAGAATCCATAATTAATCTGTATTTTAGATTTTCAAGTCGTTTTAACATATTATATACTCTGTCTTTCTTTGTATCCATAATATCTCCTTTCAAATCTAATTTTAAACATATTTCATTAAAATTACAACCAATTGAGAAGAATCTTATATGCGTTATTTAATATAGCATAATAGAATATATGTTTTTGCAAATAATAAATTTAACAAAATCATCTTAGAAAGGAAAATCATCATGACCGAGAATATTTCTGCAGTTAGTTCTAATGAGCTATTACTCGTTATGGCATCAATATCTGTACTAGGAATAATTGGTGCTTATATAGGAGAAAAATTAAAAATCCCCGATGTGGTTATATATTTATTATTTGGAGTTGCTTTTGGACCAACTTTTTTTAATTTGGTAAATATTAATTCATTCCCTGTGGCAAATGAGTTTATATTAACATTTGGCTCTGCTTTTATTCTATATGAAGGTGGTAGCGAAATTAAACTTAAGGTTTTAAATAAAGTAAAGATAACCGTTTTGTTATTATCTTCTTTTGGTGTATTTTTAACTGCTGCAATAATTGGAGTAAGTTCAAATGCTATATTAAATTTACCTCTTCAAACCAGTATTTTGCTAGGTGCTATAGTAGCTTCAACAGACCCAGCTAGCTTGATACCCGTATTCAAGCAAGTAAAAATTCAAAATACGCTAAAACAAACTATTATTAGTGAATCTGCATTTAACGATGCATTTGGGGCTATACTTTTTACTTCAATTTTAGCAAGTATAACTTTATCTCAAAAATCTAGTTTACTGGAAACTAGTTTGCAACTAGTATTTATGATTATAATTGGATTACTAGTAGGCACTGGCGTGGCGCTTATTGGAACAGCATTAGCATCTACAAAAATTTACGGTATTTTTGGTAAATATGAAGCAATAATGTCATTGGCAGTAGTAGTCTTTGCCTATGAAATATCTGAAAGATTAGGCGGTAGTGGTTATATGTCTGTTTTTATAGCAGGTTTAGTAACAGGCAATAAAAAACTTTTTAATTTATGGATAGAAGATGATATATATATAGAAGGTGTCCACTTTAGAGAGACAATTTCAACAATTGCAAGAATGGCTATATTTATAGTTCTTGGTACTCATTTAGACTTAAATTCATTAGTTAAATACGGCTGGAAAGCTTTTTTAATAGCATTAATTTTAATATTTATATCTCGTCCTATTGTTGTTATAATTTGTACATCACTTGACATAAAAGCTAAATGGAGCAAAAATGAAAAATTATTTATGATGTGGGTTAGAGAAACTGGTGTTATACCCGCTGCACTATCAGGAATTGTAGTATCAAGTAAAGTCCCTGGATATGAAGTTATATCATCTACAGTATTTATGTGTATAGTCATAACACTGTTAGTCCAAGCTAGCACAACCGGTATTGTTGCTAAAAAATTAAATGTACTAGAGGAATAGTTTTTTACTACTTTTTAAATGTATTGATAATACTTCAATTCAGGAGTTTTACACAGATTTAAAATCAGCATAATTTAATAGTAAATAAAAAAGACTATGGAATAACTTCCATAGTCTTTTGATTGGCGGAGAAGGAGGGATTCGAACCCTCGCACCGGTTTAATCCAGCCTAATCCCTTAGCAGGGGATCCTCTTGAGCCACTTGAGTACTTCTCCAATACTATTTCATTATATTATATGAAAACCTTTTTGTCAACTATTAGTATTTATTAAATATTATTTGTTATCAATATTTAATTTTATTATTAACAAAAGCAAAGAAAATTTTCATATTCTTTGCTTTTTATCTTATATAACTACATATTTTTTTTAGCTTCTAATAACATCTCATTAGCTTGTTGCATACATGCAATTGCTTTTTCTATATACTCAGCAGTTTCTTCTTTACCCATTTCTTTTGCTTTGTTTACCCATTCTCTAAAACCTTCTTCATGAGATTGGTTATGGTTAACCCAGTGTACTAATAAAATGTTTAAAGTTTTTTCATCCTTGCTTACTTCTTCCTCGTGATTATGACAGTTTCCTCCACAACCACATTCAGCATGTACATGATCGTGCTCATGATGATGACCTTCATGATATAGAGCTACATTTTTATTAAACATTTTAAACTCCCCCTTATTTTATATTAAATTCTCTTTTTATTATTTTAATCGTATCTTTAATTAATAATGATAATGGTTTGCCTTCTATACCTATTACTTCAAAATTTTCTGGCATTATTGGTAATAATATTTTAAACGCTTCACTATCACATACGGCCTCACTTATAGTGCTTGTCACTTCTCCCATCATGGTATTGGGCATTACAATTGAAATAGGCGAAACAATTATATTGGCTTTTTTTGAAGATACTACTATGGCATTTTCTCCTGTTGCACCTTTATTTGCACGAGCCTTCATCATGGCACTTGTAGCTATTGAATTCGTACCTAATGCATATATTTCCATATATGATGGTAATTCTTCTCTTAACGCACTAACTACTTGAGCTCCTATACCGCCACCCATTCCGTCTATTACTGCAATTATCATATTTGACCTACCTCTAATTTGATTTTTATTTTTCTGCTAAAATTATTTTGTGGTCCATTAATCTTATTTCTTTAATAAAACCATCAACTATTTTTTGTTCTCCTAGCAAATCTGTTAAGTAAACCTTTCCTTCAGCTGGATCTACGTTTACCACATTTTCCATTACTTTTTCTAATTGATTATCTTTTCCTAATACAAATGCAGATGATTCACACATATAAAAATCCCCCTTAACTATATAAATCTAATCAAAAAAAGATTTCTAAAGGCATTACAATACCATAAGAAACCTTCCTGATTTCGCTTACAAATTTTTCTATTAATATAAGTATATACTCATATTATTTGCAAGTCAAACACTTAAGTACAATTTATTTTCTACAATAAAAAGTATTGCAAAAAATCCTTGTTTTCCTATTGTATTTTACTAAATTAGACATATATTTGATTTTCTTCATGAGAATGTAATCCTGTAAATCCATCTTCATGTATATGGTTATTACCTACTCCATTTATATGCTCATGAGTATGCATAAAAGATACTTGTAGTTTTTTGTTAATTGGATTTTTACCTACATAAGCATTTACTCCAAATATTTCTTTTAATGTTTGGGCTGTTATTACTTCTTCCACATTTCCGAATTTTTTTATTTTCCCATCTTTCATAACTATTAAATAATCACAATACATAGATGCTATATTCATATCATGTATTGCCGATAATGTTGTTATTTTCATGCTTTTTACCAAATCCATTAACTGTATTTGATACCCTATATCTAAATGATTTGTTGGTTCGTCTAATATTAAAAAATCTGTATTTTGTACTAATGCCCTTGCAATTAAAGCTCTTTGTTTTTCTCCTCCTGACAAGTTTGAAAAACTTCTATGACTATAATCATCTAAACCTACTTTTTTTAACATTTCTGATACCATTTTCAGATCATCCTTAGAGTAATCTTCAAAGACTGATTTATAAGGGTATCTCCCCATTTTTACTATTTGCTCCACAGTGAAGTCAAACTGGGAATTACTTTCCTGGGCTAATACAGCTATTTCTTTTGCACATTCTTTATCTTTCATTGTAAATAAGTCTTTATTATCTAAAATTATCTTCCCACTTGAAGGTTTGTATAATCTATATATATTTTTTAATAAAGTAGATTTTCCTGAACCATTTGGCCCTATAATACCTACAAAACTTCCTTTAGGAACATCAAAGGATATATCTTTCAATATTTCTTTATTATCTATACTAAATCTTAAATTTTTCACTTGAATTTTTTGCATTATTCTTTTCCTCCAAAGTCATAATTTCTATTAGAAATTAAATATAAGAAGAATGGACCGCCAACTAACGCTGTTATTATTCCTATTGGTATTTCTATTGGTGGGAAAAGCCCTCTTGCAAATACATCTGATATTATTAAAAATATTGACCCTACTAAAGAAGAAAGTACTATTAACTTTTTATGATCATTTCCTCCAATAGTTCTACACACATGTGGTACTACAAGGCCTATAAATCCAATTGCACCTGTTATTGCAACTAAAGATGATGTCAATAATGTGGCTAAAATTAATATGGTAGATTTTATAAACTTCACATTTATACCCAAAACTATGGCATTATCATCTCCCAAAAGTAGTATATCTAAAGATTTTGACATTATAAACACTATTATCATCACTATAACTAATACTATAAAAGGAAGTAATAATACATCCCATTTTGCTCCACCTAAACTACCCACAGTCCAAAACAGCGCATTTTTAGCTTGATTAGAATTTTCTGCTGAATATATAAGTAAATTAGTTAATGCTGAAAATATTGTTGATATGGCCATTCCTGTAAGCACAAGTCTTGTTGTTGATGTTGTCTTTCCCATTTTAGTACCTATTGCAAATACCAATACTCCTGATATTATAGATCCAACAAATGCACCTGCACTAACACTGTTAATTCCTATTGCTGATACCCCTCCAAGAACAATTACTCCAACGGCTCCACAAGATGCTCCTGACGATATTCCTAATATATATGGCTCTGCTATTGGGTTTTTTGTCACACATTGCATCATAACACCACAAAGGGCCAATCCAGCTCCACATATGGCTCCTAATAATACTCTAGGGAATCTAATTTCCCATATTATATTTTGCGTCATAACAGTTCCCACGTCACCAAATAAACTTCCTTTTGTTAACTTATTCAGTAGTACTTTGTATACTTCTCCAGGTTCTATGTATGTACTACCCACAGCAATAGCAATAACTGCTGTTGCTGCTAATATGACTGTTAATAATAGTATCCAAAACAAGAAACCTTTCTTATTAGAAAGGCTTTTATTTTGTTTTATTGATATTTCCATTATTTATTTTCTCCATGAAAATATCCATACATTTCTTCTATTAACTTAGGATTTCTGATTCCTGGAGATAAATCTGCTAATCCCACAACATATATCTTATTATTTTTTATAGCTGATACATCTTTTAATGCTGGATGAGATTTTAAAAATTCAATTTTTTCTTTAACTGGTTCTCCAGCCATAAAATCAGTTACTAATATTACCTCTGGGTTTTGTGCTACTATACTTTCAAATGAAACATTTATATATGGTTTTTCTGCATCTTTTCCAAATATATTACTTCCACCTGCTAACTCAATTAAATTATTAGCAAGACCTGATCCAACTACCATGGCGTCTTTTTCTCCTGAATCATATACCATCATTTTTACTCTATCTTCATCTTTTATATTTCCTAATTTATCAGTTACTGATTTTATATCACTTTTCATTTTATTTATTACTTCTTTTGATTTATCTTGAACCCCGAATATTTTTCCAAGTAGTTCAAAATCTTCATAAACAGTCTCTACTGTAGCATCTGCAGAATATGATTTAGCCATAAATGGTGCTATATCCTTTTCAATAAGCTCTTGTGGAGAACCGGTTGTTTGCTCGCTTATTGATGAGTCCCAACCACTAACAAAATCTGCTCCTGTAGCCATAAATCCTTCTTTTGCTACAGAATGCCCCTCACCTATTTTAAGTTGTGGTATCTTTTCATAAGCTTCCTTAAATTCTGGAAGTATTGGGTTATCTAGAAGTGCTGTTCCTATCATTCTATCTCCTAAATCTAATGCAAGTAACATCTCTGTCATAAATTGCGATAAAGTTACAGCTTTTTGTCTTGGAGTTTCTACTTTTACATCATAATCTTTTGCTCCATCAGAATATGTATACTCTACTTTTTCAAAGTTGCTTGATTCAACTTTAGTTTCTGGTGTTTCTGTCTTATTATTATTAGATGAACATCCAACAGCACCTAATGTTAAACTTATTACTGATACTACTGCTAATACTCTTTTTAAACTTTTACTTTTTACCATAAAATTTTCCCCCTAAAATTACTCTTCTTATGTTTATTAAATATAAAAGACCATGAGATTGTATATGTCAATAAAGACATATAAAACCTTCATGGTCTTAATTACTGTGTTTATGTTGTTATTATGTAGCATTAAATCTTATCTTAACTTTTTCTCATATTAATCTTCTGATAAATACTTAGCACTTCTTGTGCTTTATTCAATAATAATATAACATTTTTTACTTTATCTGTAAATAATGTAAAATATTTACAGAATATTAAATATTATACATTATACTACATTTTTTTATTTTTATACAAAATACGACACATATAATTTATTTAACATTATAAAAAAGCTATGAATTGCACAGTTTTACCTGATTCCATAGCTTTTTTATCTGTTATAAATTATTATTTTCATTCTAAAATTTCTTTTACTGTTGGGAACTGATCTATATTAGTATGTGGCAAAAAGCATGCTGACACAAATTCATCCATATATGTAGGATATACACTTAACTCTACATATGTCATTTGAGATGCAATTTCTTCTAGCTTATGTCTTGCATTTGAACTTATTAAACTTAAATATGATCCAACCAATGAACTATTTCCTATATACTTAAACTTACTTCTATCTATATCTGGAAGTAAACCTATTAAGATTGAGTTTTCAATATCAAGGTTATTTCCTATTCCTCCTGCTATATAAACATTATCAACCACTTCAAAATCCATGCCCAAACTTTCTACAAGCACTGATGCTCCTGAATATATAGCACCTTTTGTTCTGATAAAATTATCAATATCTACTTCATTAATAAACAAGTCATTTTCCAAACCTTCGTAGTCTTCTTTAAATGCTAAGATATATTCACCTATATCATGTTCATTAAATCTGACTCTTTTATTATCTAACTCTCTTTTTATTTTTCCTCTTCTGTCAATTATCCCTTTAAGTAGCATCTGACATATTAAATCTATTATCCCTGAACCACAAATTCCTATAGGTGTACATTCCCCTATTATTGTTAATTCAGGGTCTAAAGTATTTTCGTCTATGCTAACTTTTTCTACCGCTCCATCTGATGCTCTCATACCACAACTAATTCCTCCACCTTCAAAGGCTGGTCCTGCTGAGCATGCACAACACATCATAAAATCTTTATTTCCAAATACAATTTCTCCATTAGTACCAAGGTCTATGAATAATGTATTTTCTTCGCTAGCCCATATTCCTGCTGATAATACACCTGAGGTTATATCTCCACCTACATAACTTGCCACGTTTGGAGCTAAGTATATTAAAGCACTTTTATTAACATTTAATCCTACATCTTCACCCATTAAGTTTGGTGATTTTAAGTATGGTGGAATATATGGTTCTAATCTTAAATAATCAGGATATATACCTAAGAAAAGCGTAGACATTGTTGTATTACCAGATAATACAACTCTTACTACGTTATTTTTATTTATACCTGTACTTGTATACAGAGATTCAATTAATGGATTTAAAGTATCTTCTATAATTGCTTTTCTCATAATTTCCAAATTGTTTTTTCTAACAGCAAATACAATTCTATTAATTACATCAGCACCATATTTTATTTGTGCATTTCCTGAAGATGCTTTTTCTACAACTTCATTAGTAATTAAGTTTACTAAGCAAACAACTACAGATGTTGTACCTATATCTATAGCTAGTCCATATAGTTCTCCTTCTTTATTTCCTGGTTCTACATTCAATATTGTAACCTTATTTTTCTTTTTAACATAAGTTAAAGTTATTTTAAAATTATCTTCTCTTAATACTAATGGTAGCTTTTTTAATATATCTAATCTAAAATCTATTCCATCAATACCCAAATCTTGTCTTACTTGTCTATCTAACCTATCTACATCGCTTATATTGTCATCTAATGACGGTTCATCTAATTCAATGTATTTTTTCTCCACATTAGTGCTATAAGAAAATTCATTTTCTTCTATTATACCTCTAGCTCTATCAAATAATTTATTATCTACTTTCTTCCCTGTACCCTCAATTTTCATGCCATGCATAGAAGATGAAAGTTTAGATGGAACATCTACAACAATATCTTCTGTTACTTCAGTTGCACAAGCTAAAATATATCCTTGTTCATACTCTTCATCACTAATATGTACTGTCTTTTCTGTATCACATTTTCCCTCTAATAACTTTACTTTACACTTTCCACATGATTGAGATCCATTACAAGGCGCATCTATAAAAATATCTGCTTTTCTTGCTACATCCAGTAATTTTTCTCCAAGTTCACATTCTACTTCCTTGTTATGTGATTTAAAAAAAACTTTAGCCATTCTATCTCACCCCAATAAATTAATTTTTATAATCACTCAACCTTATATATTACAAAATATGTATAAAATACCCTTTTATTATTATTTTAATTCAATATACTTAAAAAAGCATAGTAAACTTAATTCTATTAAATTTACTATGCTTTCTTTTTAGTTCAAATTATCTATCTAGTTCTTATTCTAAACCTTTTTCGTAATCTTCTCCACTTAATAAAGTATCTAATTCAGATGTATCTGACATTTTTACTTTACATATCCAAGCATCGTAAGGAGCTTCATTTACATACTCAGGTTCATCTTCTAATTTGTCTTCATTTATTTCAACTACTACTCCTGAAACTGGAGCTATTAAATCAGAAGCCACTTTTGATGATTCTATAACACCAAAAGACTCATCTTTTGTTAATTCATCATCTATTTCTGGCATTTCAACAAATAAAACTTCTCCTAATTGTTCTTGAGCAAAGTCACTTACTCCAACAAATGCAAATTCCCCTTCAACTTTTACCCAAGTATGTTTTGGAGAATATTTTAATCCTGCTACTGTACTCATATATTTTTTCTCCCCTAATATCTTTATTTAAATTACATTATTGGATCCATAGATAATGCTGGATGTCCTTTTTCTTCAAGGAATGCACAAACTCCTTCAGAATCATCAGCTATTGTTTCATCACAAATCATTTGGCTGAAGTTTTCTATTCCTGCCATTTCTTTAACTGTTTGATCTAATTTATCAGCTACGAAATCTTTTAATTCTTTTGGCATCCAAACTATTCTTTCTGGTCCACCTTCAGTATAAGCAAATTTCTTAGAAGATATAAAATGTCTACCATGACCCATGAATCCTGGAGTTTGAACCCCACCACCAGTCATAGATGCAAGTTCACCGAAAGTCATACCAACAGGAGTTATTCCTGGGAATTCTCTATTTACTATAACTAATCCATTAGCTTCTGGCATAATACCGCATATACACTCGAAACATCCACAAGAAGTCATAGGATCTTCCATTATAGAGTAAAGAGTAACTTTTTCAACTGCACCTTGAGATATTTCGTTTACAGTTTCATTAACAGATTCCCAGATACCTTTCTTGTCATCTATACAATCACCTTTAGCTATTGGTTGACAAGGTCCTGTTGGGTTAAGTTCTTTAGTAGCTTTTGCATCTAACCAAGAAACTGCTCCACAAAGTCCTAATCTTTCAGGAGTAACTACACAAACGTGAGCTGGAGCAAATGATTGACACATATTACAAGAATAGAAATCTTCAACACTTTCATCAACAAGTGATGCCAATCTATCATCTCTAGATTCATATTTAGCTAAAGCTTCAGCTTTTCTTTCATTAACTATTGCTTCATCAGTGATTATAGTAACTTCACATTTATCAACAACAGCTTCAAATTCATCTTTCATCATAGCATACATAACTTCACCTATATGCTCAAGAGTGAATCCTTTTTCAACAGCATCTTTAGATATTCTTACCCAAGACATATCCCTTTGGCCTACATGCATTAATCCTTCTATATAGTTCATAAAGTAGTGGAATCTTCTTTCAAGAACTGGTTCGAAGTCTTCTTGCATTGCTTTACCAGCTACATTAACTACTATAGCAAGTGGCAATCTAGTAATTCCATCTGCTAATTTAGCTGGGTCTATATTTTCACCTATAATTTCTATTTTGTGGTCTTCTATTTCTGCCATAGATTTAGCTATAACTAATTCCCAAGCAGGAGTTTTATTTCCACCAAATTCGTAAGCCATTTCAGCTTTTCTTATTCTTTCACCTTCGAAAGCTGCAGCGAATCCAACTGGTATAGGTATTTCAGTAACTTTTATTTTTATATTTCTAGCTTCTAATGAAGTAGCAACAAATTTATCATAATCTCTTTGAGTTAATAAGTTGCAAGGAACTTCAGTAACTACTTGGTCAGTTATAACTGGGAATCCAAGAGCTATAGCTCCAGCACCACAAGCAACTATTAATTCACTAAGTGGTCCAAATGCATTAACAAATGCAGGAACTCTCTTAGCTGTATATTCTAATAATTGGTTTAAGTCACCTGGAGGAACAGCACCGAATATTAATGCAGCTCTTATAGCAACAGAAACAACGTGTATAACTGCTGTTACATCGTATCCTAGAGGTATAACACGAAGTTCTACACTCATTTTTACTCCAGCTTCTATAGCTTGATCTATAACTTTTCCAACTAAGAAAGTCATTATACCCTTAGATTGGTAATCTTTAACTACTTTTGCTAATGTTTCAGCATCTGGGCATTCACCAAGAACAACTGCAACACCAGGTATATCCCCAGTAACTAGTGGTACACCTAAAGATCTTATTATAGGGTCAACTACGTGACCTGCACATGGAGCTTCATATGGAGTTGGATTTAAAGCATATTTAACTGCTTCAACTATTTCAGCAGCTAAAGCTGTAGCTAAACCAGCATTTAAAGCTGTTTCTAGTAATGGTTTTTCTACTATTAAAGATTTTACTATTGCTAAAGCACCTTCTAAATCTGCTAGAGTAGCCATTTTTTTGCCTGTTGCAGCATATATACATGGAAGAGAATATGCTGTATCTGGGAATGCCACCGGACATTCTTTACCTTTTTCTGCTATTGCAGCTGTAAGTGCTCCGTTTGCTGCATCATATGCTTGGTTTGCACCTGTGTAGATTATGTTATATAAATTCACTTTTTTACTTCCCCCTTTTATGAATTATATGTTTATATTTAGGCTAAGCATTAGTTTTTAATGCCTAGCCACTTAAACCTAATTCTAATTTAAAATTCTAATTTTTATTATCCTTTATAATCAAAAGCTAAATCTTTTACTTCTAAGAAAGAGTCTGCATATAAGTTTGAGTTTCTTATTATGTCGCAAGATTTTATAGTTTGCATTAATAACTCATCTAATGGGTTAACTATTGCAGAAGAGAATCCATTCGCCATAGCCATTGCTAACCAGTTACTATCTAATATTGGTCTTATATGTTTTGGACAACCATTAGATACGTTTGATAATCCACCAGTAGTTTTTAATCCCATTTCAGTCATTTGTCTTATTGCGTCTATAACATCCATTTGTTTGTCTTGCATTCCTTTTATAACTAAGCAAAGTGGGTCAAAGTATACATCTGTTTCTGGATCTATTCCAGCCATAGCAGCTGCTTCTATTAGCTCAGTACAATATCCCATACGTTGCTCATTATCTGATGGTATACCTTCTTTAGCACATAATGCTATTATAGCTGCATCATATTCTCCAGCTACTTCCATTAAATGCATTCTATCACCAGCATCAGCAGAGTTTATGATTGGTTTTCCATGAGTTCTATCATATACTTTTAATCCAGCTTCTAAAGCTGCAACGTTTGCTGTATCTAAAGCTAATGGAACATTATTTAATTCACTTTGAAGCAATTTAACTCCCCACTCCATTATTTCTGCTCCATCTCTTTCAGCTGGTCCTATGTTAAAATCTATAACATGAGCTCCTGCATCTAATTGCTCTATCGCTCTTTTTATTATTGGCTCTGGATTTCTTTCAGCTATAGCTTTTCTTATTGGTGGTGCTATACAGTGAATTCTTTCACCTATAATCATAAATTTTTCCATATTAATTTTATCCCCCTTAGATTTTATATGTTTATATAATTTTATTAATAAAATAAAACTTTATCTATTTCCCATATCTCTCTTTTAAGAATTTTGGAAGTTCCATAGCTTCTGCAGTACCCACTATAACATTCCAATCTGGTAAGTTATCTTGTATATCTGCTTGTATAACAGCAACCTTACCTGGTATGATTAAGTCTCTGCTCTTAGTCATATCAGCTATACCACACTCTTTAACAAAGTTTCCTATTACACTACCACCAAATTTACCAGCAGCCCAAGATGTAAGAACTGAATATCCACCAGCATCTGGTATTACTAACCAGCAAGGAACTTTAGATCTTTCAAGTTCACCAGTTACAACAAAGTAAGTTAATGCAAAGTCAACAGTTACTAAAACTGGAGAATTTTCATCTGGGTTATTTATTGGATAAACTTTAGTTTCAACTCTCATTGGTTTTTGAGGATCAGTAAATAAGTTTTGTCTTAAAGCATATAGTGGTAATGCTTTTGCATAGTTTATGTCATCTATTACTATTATAGAACCGTATTTAACTGTAAATGCAGATGATAATGCAACTTCCATCATTTCATCTCCATTAGCTAATTTATTTACAAATACTATAGATGGGTATCCAAAAGTTCTATCTTGTTCTTTTAATGCTGTTCTTCTTACTTGAACTGCATTAACATAAGTATCTTTTACAGTTTCACCTGTTACATCAAGTATTAATTCTTTATATCCAGCTTTTTGAACTAATTCTGTTGTTTCATATAACTCTTCTAAGCTAGCAGCTTTTAGGCCTAGAGCTAAGTTATCACCTTTAACTACATCTATCATAGCTTCATAGTTATCCTTAGTTGCTCCAACTACTACTGGTTTTAATCCAGCAAGTGCTGCAACAGCTTCTTTAGCTACTTCAGCATCATCTACATTTAAGATGAAAGCTACACTAGTTTCTGCTTTTAATTTATTTATTATATTTAAGAAATTTTCTTTATTATCACTGTAAGTAACACAAGCAAATTCAGCTTTCATTATTTCGCCGATTCTTTCATATTCTACAGCTTTTATATTAGCTATTTTAGCATCTACTTGTTCTTCAGTCATACAATCGCAAAATGCTATAGCATATCTATTTTTACTTACTAAAGTTTTTTCATGTCTAAATAATACAGTTTCTCCACCTAGAGTATATTCACTTTCTCCAGCTCCAACTTTTAAAGTTTTCATTGGAGGTGCAGTTGCCTCTGATAATTTTTGTATTGATTCATCAGACATATGTGGACATTTTTCAACCTCAACCGCTCCTGAAGCAACCTTCATAGAGAAAGCCATACAAGTTGGAAATCCACATTCTTTACAGTTTTTCTTTGGTGTTAATTTAAATATATCTAAAGCTTTTAGTGCCATTATTTTATCCCCCTAACCTTACAAATATTATTAAGCTAACTCGCTTATAAATGATTTTATAGTTTTTACTGATTCTGGATGACGAAGTATTACAGCGTCAGATCCGCCTACTAAAACAGCTGTTGCTGTAGAAACTTCCATTGCTATACTTCTCTTTTCACTGCATCCCCATTCTGGTTGATCTGCTTCATCAGCTATAGCTTCTTTAACATGACCAACTTCAAAAGAAACTGGTGTAACTATTGGTATTTGTAATTGCTTATCATTTTGGTTGAAAGCAGCAAGTCTTATTCTATCTATTGTAGATGCAACATACTCATATCCATATCCAACAGCTGAACACCCAATGTTCATAACTATATTTTCAGGTTTAACACCTAATTGAGTTAGCAAAACATTCATTTGTTTAGCTAAGTTTATATCAACAGCTGATTCCGCTCCAACTTTTTGACCATAAGCTAATCCTGCCGCAGCACCTACTTCTTTGTAGTTATCTTCAACTGCAGATAATATTAAAACATTTTTGCCTTCTAAAGCTTCTGCAACTTTAGCAAATAATTTACCATCTTTTTCAGCAACACCACATCCTGCAACTACTAAAGGTAAGTCTATTGCGTCAGCAACTTTTTTAGCTACTTCTGCACATTCTTCAGGAGATTTATCATCAGCGTTAGGATCTGCTCCAACAAATCTTAAGCATATAAAATCTGCTTCTGAATTATCTTGAACATATTTTGCCCAAGCAGCAGGGTCATTTGCTACATCTTTGTACATTTCTTTGTAGCTATCAATCCAAGTTTCTGGATATATATCATTTATCTCTATCCCTACTTTTTGAATATTACCTGTATCACCATCAAAGCTATAGAATGGTAATACATTCTCTCCACCTAGTGTTATAGCTTTTTCTCCTGTTCCTATTACTACTTCACTTACTTTTCCAGAACTCTTTTGAGCAGACATTTTAAATGCCATATTTTTTTCCCCCTTAAGCCTATTTTAATTCTAATTTTGCCACTATATTCTCCATGGCTAATCTAGATTTTGATTCCTCTGGTAATTTCACTAATGGAATTCCATCTGAATCATATTTGTATATTAATTCATCTAAAGGTACAACACCTAGAAGATCTAAATTATGCATATTAATTTCTTCTTTTACACCATCACTTAATATGCCCTCTGGTGCTTTATTTACTATAAGATAAACTTTTCCAACACTTAAATTTAATTCCTTAGCTAAGTCTCTAATTCTTGCAACAGCTTGAATACTTCTTCTTGAACAATCACTAACTAATAATAAAGTATCTATATGTTTAGTTGTTTTCCTACTTAAATGTTCCATACCTGCTTCATTATCAGTAATAACATAATTGTACTGACCAGAAATTTGTTTGACTTGTTCTCTTAGTATTCCATTTACGAAGCAATAACAACCTTCGCCTTCAGATCTACCCATTACTAACAAGTCATATCCGTTTCCTTCTACTAATATAGAATTTAACTTCCATTGCAAAAACTGAGCTTTTGTCATACCTCCAGGAAATGAATTTCCTTTTTTTTCAGTCATATTAGCTTCTTCTCTAATTTGACCTATAGTTTCATCAACTTCAACACCTAATACTTCATTGATATTAGCATTGGCATCAGCATCAACTACTAAAATCGGTTTTTTATTTTCTTTCAATAATATATCTATTAAAAGCCCTGTAAGACTTGTTTTGCCAGTTCCACCTTTTCCTGCTACTGCTACGTTATAACTCATTTTAGGATTTCCCCCTTAATATGCCTAAACAGAGCTTTTACTCTGTTACTTAGCTTATAAAGATGATGGTACTGAGTGAACGCATTCTCCATGAACATCATGTAATGCTTCCATAATACCTTCTGATAAGCTTGGATGTGCGTGTATTACTTTTCCTACATCTTTAGCTTTTAGACCTAAACCTACTGCTAGAGATAATTCAGTTAATAGGTCTGTACAGTGAGGTCCTACTAGAGTTGCTCCTATTATTACATCGTCTTTATCAACTAATATTTTGATAAATCCTTGTATCTTTCCTATAGCTTTAGCTTTACCTAAACCTCTAAAATCAAATTTACCAACATGATATTCTACACCTTCAGCTTTTAATTCGTCTTCAGTTTTTCCTACACCTGCTACTTCAGGTTCTGTATATACACAACTTGGGATAGATTTATAATTAACAGTTTCGCCATTTCCTTTTACTGCATTTTCTGCAGCTACCATACCTTCAGTAGATGCAACGTGTGCAAGCATTGCTCCTGGTATAATATCACCTATAGCGTAAACACCTTCAAGATTTGTTTCCATATATTCATTTACTTCAATGAACCCTCTGTCAGTCATTTTAACACCAGCTTCAGCTACACCAGAGTTAGCTAAGTTTGGTTTTCTTCCTGTACAAAGTAATACTACTTCTGCTTCTAAAGATTTGCCGTTATTTAAGTTAAGTTTAACTATGTCATCACTAACTTCAAAGCTGTCAGTTGCAACGTTACACATAACTTTTATTTTGTCTTTCTTGAATTGTCTTGCAAGAGCTTTAGCACCATCAGAATCCATTCTGCCTAATATTTGTGGAAGAACTTCTATTATCGTAACTTTTGTTCCTAGTGAAGAATAGAATTGACCTATTTCAGATCCTATAACTCCACCACCTATTATAACCATAGATTTTGGTAGTTTTTCTAAACTCAATACTTCATCAGAAGTTATAACATTTTTACCATTGTATGGCATAAAAGGGAATACAGTAGGTATAGAACCGTTAGCTAATATTATTTTATCAGCTTTAACTTCTTCTACACTTCCGTCATCCTTAGTAACTTCTATAGTATTTTTGTCAATTAGTTTTCCAAATCCATCTATTTTTTTAACTCCTCTTTTATCAAAAAGGAATTGGATTCCTGCAACTAATTCATCTGTTATTTTTTGTTTTCTAGCTACTATAGCTTGAAAATCAGGTTTAACTTCACCTTCAACATTTATTCCAAAAGATTTTGCTTCTTTAACTGTTCTTAATACATCACTAGAAGCTAATAATGCTTTAGTAGGTATACATCCTACATTTAAGCAAGTTCCACCTAGTCTACTTTTTTCTATTACTGTTACTTCAGCACCAAGCATAGCTGCTTTTAAAGCTGCTACATATCCTCCTGGGCCACCACCAACTACTGCAACTTTCATGTTCAATCCCCCATTTAACCTAAAACAAAATTTTTATAACCCTGCTTCGTCTAATATTTTTGGAACATTTTCTTCTGCACCAATTGCCATTATATGTACTCCATCACATAGATTTTCTTCTTTAAGTTGTCTAATGAATTCACCAGCCATCTTAATACCTTCTTGCACATAATTACCTTTACCTGCTGCTTTTAATCTTTCTATTTGGTCATCTGGAACAAATATACCAGGAACATTTGCTGTCATAAATTTAGCCATTCCAGGTGATTTTAATGGAACTATACCAGCCATGATTTTACAATCCATATCCTTAGTAAGTTCTCTAAATTTTCTCATATGTTCTATATCATAAACTGCTTGAGTTTGGAAAAATTTAGCTCCAGCATTTATTTTCTTCTGCATTTTTAATAATTGTACTTCTATTGGATCATATTCAGGTGTAACACAAGCTCCTAAATAGAAGTCTGTTTTTCCTTGTAATTCAAGTCCCACACTATCTGTACCTGCATTTAAAGTAGAAGCTGTTTTTAATATACCTACAGAATCTAAATCAAACACTGGTTTAGCCTGTGGATGGTCACCTACACTTGTATGGTCACCTGTTAAAGCTAATAAGTTGTCTATACCTAATACACCAGCAGAAAGCATTTCGCCTTCTATTGCGATTCTATTTCTATCTCTACCAGTCATTTGTATTACTGGCTCTAATCCTATATCTTTTAATAATTTACATGTAGCTAGAGAAGTTGCTCTCATTACAGCAGATTGGAAATCTGTTACGTTTGCAGCATGAACTCTTCCTACACATAATTTAGCACATTCTAGTAAGTGAGAAAGGTCTGTACCTTTTGGTGGTGCCATCTCTGCAGTTACAGCGAATTCTCCTCTTTCAAATGCTTCTTGTAACTTACTCATGAAAATAATCCCCCTTTATTTACCTAACTTTTAAGCTTCAACTTCAGCTTCAGCTTTTCTATTTGCGTTGTGTCTTCTTGGATTCAATTGTTTAGAATAATCTTTTGGAGCTCTTACTTCTAATAAGTTATCTAGTTGATTTAAATCTTTAAGTCTTTCATAGATTTTTACCCATGCACAATCATTGTCTGGATCAACTTCACATTTACCATTTTTAGCTCCACCACATGCGCCATTTATTAAGCCCTTAGCACACATAGTAACTGGACAAATTCCTCCAGTCCAACCAAGTTCACATTCTCCACATGCCTTACATGCTTCTTCAAATTGACCAACTCTTTCAACTTCACCTATAAATAAAGTATTATTAGCTGGGTAAACAGGAATATTTTGTTTTTTAGTATTTTTTACAATAGTTTGAGTTCCATCTCCACATGCTAATGATAATATTGCATCAGCATCTTTTAACTCATTTTTTAATGATTTGAATTCTTTCTTACCTAGTAACAAGTTACAAGCTGTATCTGGAAGAAGACATCCTAATACTTCTTTTCCTTCAGCTTCTAATAAAGCTTTCATTTCTTGTATTTCAGGTTCACCACCAGTTTTACTAGCAGCTGCACATTGGTTACATCCTACTAATATAACCTTTTTAGCATCTTTTAAAAATCCTAATATTTCAGCCATTGGTTTTCTATCAGATATTACCATAGATATTTTCCCCCCAAAGTTTTCTATTTCAAATACATTTGTGTCTATTTACTTGTTGTTTTGTTGTTTACATGCTTTTATCACATGTTTAGCAAGTATAGAAGTTGTTACTGAACCAACACCTGCTGGAACTGGAGTTACCATTGATGCTTTTCCTACAACATCATCAGTATCAACATCTCCGCAAATTCCTCCACCTTCAGGTTTAGCATTTATACCAACATCTATTACAACCGCACCTTCTTTAACATACTCAGCTTTAACCATTCTCGCTCTACCAACACCTGCAACTAATACATCTGCATTAGCACAAACTTTTGGTAAATCTTTAGTTTTTGAATGGCAAATTGTAACTGTAGCATTTTCACCTAGTAATAACATTGATACTGGTTTACCAACTACCATTGATCTACCTAGAACAACCACATTAGCCCCTTTTAGTGGTACATTATAATGTTTTAATATTTCAACCACTGCTGTTGGAGTACATGGAGGGAATCCAGTCTTGTCTCCTTCCATAAGTTTTGCTGTATTCATTGGACTAAAGCAATCAACATCTTTTTCTGGTGCTATAACATTTTTTATTACTTCTTCATCTATACCTTCTGGTAATGGTCTAAAAGTTAATATTCCGTGCACTGAAGTATCCTTATTTAACTTTTCTAATACTTCTATATATTTTTCTTGAGTTGTTCCATCTGGTAACTCAGTAACTTCTGCTGTAATTCCTATTGTTTCACATTTTTTAAGAGCACCCTTTTCATATGAAAGGTCATTAGGCTTAGCACCAACTCTTAAAATTGCTAATTTAGGTTGTATACCATCTTTAACCAAGGCTTCACATTCACCTTTTAACACTTCGCTAAGTGCATCTCCAACTGGCTTACCTTTAATTATCTCTCCCACTCTACTTTTCCTCCCACATTTATTAAGATTATTTTCCGTTTGTCCTTAATTAAATTATATACTTATCTTATTATTTTCGCTTTTATATAAATAGTTTTGTATAAAAATATATTATAATTTTGAAGCTATAATATATTTTTGTGTTATTAGTTTAATCTTAATATTCTTATCCTAAAGCAACTAATACTTTTTGATATACTTCATCACAAATTTTAACACCATCTTGCACTAATTGATTACATTCTGTTTCTATTTTCCCTGCGTATTCTCTATCTTTCATTGAATTAACATTAATTATTACATTCAATTGGCCTGATAATATAGCAGCTCTTAAGCATTGAACTCCGCATCCCACATCACTTATAGCAAGCTTAGAACCTTTATCAACAAGTTCTTCATGTAGTTTTATAGAGTCGAAGCATAATCTTACTATATTCATAGGTACTTCACATGCAACTTTTAAACATTTTTCCATTGTTTCAGATTTATATTGCTTTTCTTCTTCAGTAGAAGTTGGAAGACCATATGCTTTTGATAATGGATAAAATCCTTCTGCATCTTTATCTATCATAGATAAAAGCTCTTCTTCTAATTTTGCTGCTTTAGCTAGTATTTCTTGAATAGTTTCTTCATACTGAGCATACTTTTTCTTTCCAGTAGTTAAATTACAAACCATACTTCCTAGAGCCATACCTATTGCTCCAGCAAGTGCAGCAGCTCCTCCGCCTCCTGGTACAGCAGATTTAGAAGCTAATACTTCAATAAAATCTACACAACTTTTTTGTGCTATTTTTTCCATAAAGATTTATGCCTCCTTAAATTATTCAAGGTTAATTGAGAGGTAGTGCACAAAATAGTATTGTGCACTACTTCTTTGTATATATATGTTTAAATATTAATTTTCAATTTTAAAATTCTAGAATAATCCTGAAATTACTCCATTTTCATCAACATCTATTCTTTCTGCAGCTGGACGTTTTGGAAGTCCTGGCATTTTCATTATTTCTCCAGTAAGAGCAACAACAAATCCTGCACCTGCAGAAACAGTTACTTGTCTAACTGTAATTTTAAATCCAGTAGGTCTACCTAATACATTAAGATCATCAGTTAAAGAATATTGTGTTTTAGCCATACATACTGGCATGTTTCCAAATCCTAAACCTTCTAATCTAGTTAATTCTTTTTTAGCTTGAGGAGTAAAGTTAACTCCATCAGCTCCATATATTTTAGTAGCTATTGCTTCTATTTTTTCTACTAATGTTAAATCGTCTTCATAGCAGAATTGGAATTCATTTGGTTGATCACAAAGTCTTACCACTTCTTTAGCTAATTCTATTCCACCTTCTCCACCTTTAGCCCATACTTGAGATAAAGCAACGTTAACACCTAATTCTTGACATTTAGTTCTAACTAATTCAACTTCTGCTTGAGTATCAGTTGGGAATTCATTTATAGCAACTACTGCTGGTAATTTATAAACTTGAGTTATATTTTCAACGTGTTTTAATAAGTTTGGTATACCAGCTTCTAGAGCTTCTAAGTTTTCATTATTTAATTGATCTTTTGGAACTCCACCATTATATTTAAGTGCTCTAACTGTAGCAACTATTATAACAGCATCTGGTTTTAAGTTAGCCATTCTACATTTTATATCTAAGAATTTTTCAGCACCAAGGTCAGCACCAAATCCTCCCTCAGTAACAACGTAGTCTGCAAAGTGCATAGCCATTCTTGTAGCTATAACAGAGTTACATCCATGAGCTATATTAGCAAATGGTCCACCATGTACGAAAGCAGGTGTTCCCTCTAAAGTTTGAACTAAGTTTGGTTTTAAAGCATCTTTTAATAATGCAGCCATAGCTCCATTAGCTTTTAATTGTTCAGCAGTTACTGGTTGACCTTCAAAGTTATAACCAACAACTATTCTTCCTAATCTAGCCTTTAAATCCATAATATCACTTGCTAAACAGAAAGCAGCCATTACTTCTGAAGCAACTGTAATATCAAATCCATCCTCTCTTGCAACACCATCAGCTCTAGATCCTAATCCATCAACTACGTTTCTTAATTGTCTATCGTTCATGTCTACGCATCTTCTCCAAGTAATGGTTCTACTATCAATTCCTAATTCATTTCCTTGATGAATATGGTTATCTAATATTGCAGCTAATAAGTTGTTAGCAGCACCTATAGCATGGAAATCACCAGTAAAGTGTAAGTTTATGTCTTCCATTGGTACAACTTGAGCATATCCACCACCTGCTGCCCCACCTTTAATACCAAATACTGGTCCCAAAGAAGGTTCTCTTAATGCAACAAGTACATTTTTGCCTAATTTGTTTAATCCATCAGCAACACCTATAGTAGTAGTTGTTTTTCCTTCTCCTGCTGGAGTAGGGTTTATAGCTGTAGTTAATATTAACTTAGCTTTTTTACCACCATTGTCTTTTTTTAATAGATTATAATCTACTTTAGCTTTGTACTTGCCATATAACTCTAAGTCATCCTCTGTTAAACCTAATTTTTTACCTATTTCTCTAATATCTAGAGGTTTTGCTTCTTGAGCAATTTCAATATCTGATTTGAATCCCATAACTATTCCTCCCACAGTTTTTATAATAAGCAGTAAAAGTATATTTTTATGTACTATTACTGTTTTAAGCTTACTTTATCAATTTTTAACTGTTCTGATTTTTTATTTCAACTAGTCTATTTTTTATAGCTTTTATCTCATTTCTAGTTGCTTCACTTATATCGTAAGGAGATTGGTTTGCTCTATCTGAATCAATTACTTGCTGATTATAATGAATAAATCCTAAAGCTTCCCCATCTTCAAGATTACCCTTTATAAACTCAATATCTTCTTCGTCTCTCATTTTATTTCCAACTACATATACTTTTTTAACACCTATATCATTACCAAGTTTTTTAACTTTTCTATAGGTTTGTAAACTTCTTTCACCAGGTTCAACTACTACTATAAATGCATCAACACCTTGAGCAGTACCTCTTCCTAAATGTTCAATTCCTGCTTCCATATCCATTACAACAACATCGTTGTTTTGTAATATTAGATGTGAGCATAATCTTTTTAATAAGACATGCTCTGGACATACACATCCAGATCCGCCTGTATCAACAGTACCTAGTGTTAACAGTCCTACTCCATTATGTTCTTTACAGTATTTTTCTGGAATATCATCTACTTTTGGATTTAGTTTAAACATTTTATTAAAAGTACCTTCACTAGTTGCAGTTCTTTCTGATACTAATTGTTTCATTTCAGATATTGGTACAATTGATTCATAAACATCCTTTGGAAAACCTAATGCTAAAGCTAGATTGGCATCTGGATCTGCATCAACAGCTACAACTCTAAAGCCTTCATCTGCAAACATTCTTGCTATCATTGAGGAAAAAGTTGTTTTACCTACTCCACCTTTTCCTGTTATTGCTATTTTCATATTCCCCTTCATCTCCCGTCCTTAGTGTATTGTCTTAAATTTAATAAAAAGCTAATTTTTATCTAAATATATATGTAGTTAGTTTATTGTTAATTAAATGTTAACAATAAACTAACTTTTATTAACTTAATTTTGTAAATTATTTATTACTCAGCAGCTACTTCTGCTAATCTTTTGTTTAAAACTCTTTCTTGATATAATTCTTCAAATGCTGGACGTTTAGATTCTATATCATCCATTATCATTTTAGCTAATTCTACTGGATCTTCGTTAACAAAGAAGCAAGCTCCTACTTGATCTTTTAATCCACCACATAATAATTCAACAGCTTTAGAAGAACCTGTAACTGGTGGCATAACACCTAAGAAAGTATCTATACCAGAAGATACAACATAAGTTCCTATAGCTATTGCTTTTTCTGACATCCACTCTGGAGCACATCCAGCAACTGGTAAATCAGATATATCCATATCACAAGCATTTGCAACTATTGAACAAACATTCAGTATACGAGAGTTATCAACACAAGATCCTAAATGTATTACAGGTGGTATATCAACTAATTGACAAACTGTTGCCAAACCTTTTCCTGCGTATTTAGGAGCATTTTCTTTTAACATTAAACCATTCTTACAAGCTGCAGAAGCACCACATCCTGTAGTTACTACTAAGAAATCATTTTTGATTAATTCTTTTATTATAGTTAAGTGGTTGTGGTTAGATGGAGTTTTAGCATTGTTACATCCAACAACACCTACAACACCTCTTATTACTCCAGATGCAAGAACATCTACTAATGGTTTTATAGTGTCCATTTCATCTATTTGTGTATTAACAACATTATTTAATTGTCCTACTATAGCTTCTTCAGCATATCCAACCATACCTTCTGATTTTAAATCTGGAACTAAAACTTTAGATGCATCTCTATTTTTAAAGTTCATTATAGCTTCTCTTACTATTGTCTTAGCATCTGCCATAGCTGTATCTTCATGGAATTCCATATGTGTAGCTCCAGTTATTCTAGCTTTTGGAGATGTAGTTATAAATTTAGTATGATAATGGCTAGATAATTCAGGTAAAGCTGGGAATATACATTGAACGTCAACTATCATAGCTTCAACAGCACCAGTTATTATAGCTAATTCTTGTTGGTGGAAATCACCAGCTATTTTAACGCCATGTCTCATTGTTAATTCATTACCTGTACAACATATTCCAGATAATGTTATTCCATCAGCTCCAACTTCTTTAGCTAATTCTTGCATTTCTGGTAATTCAGAAGCTGCAACTATCATTTCTGATAATGTTGGCTCATGTCCATGTAATATTATGTTTACATTGTTTCCTGCTAATACATTTAAGTTAGCTTCTGTATGAACTGGTTTTGGAGTTCCAAATAATATATCAGAAATCATTGTACCTATCATAGACCCTGCCCAACCATCTGCCATTGAACATCTCATTGACATGTGTATTAGAGAATCTAAGTCAGCTGTACACCCTATATGAGTTGAATGCATTACTGTAGCTATTTCTCTATCTATAGCTCTTGGTTCTATTCCTAATTTATTCCATAGTTCTTGTCTTACTTTTGGAGCTCTTTTTAATAATTTTGATACACCAAATGGTTTACCAAATTCCATTAAACATACTTCAGCTACTTCATGAGCTAATTCATATATATCTTTACCTTCAGGATTCACATCCATAAATTTAGCAAATTCTATTAATTTTTGAGGTTCTTTAACTTGATAGTCTCCACCAGGGCAAGTTAATGCTAATGTATGAGTTATATCTCTAGCATGGTCTGAATGGGCAGCAGTTCCAGCAGCACACATTCTAGCGAAGTTTCTACCAACGATAGTATGTTCATCAGCTCCACATAACCCCCTTGGAGTTTTTGCACTTATTCTACATGGTCCCATACCACAGTTTCTACAACATACACCTTGAAGACCGAAACCACATTGAACTTTGTATCCTAACTTTCTTTTATACATAGTTTCAACGCCATCTTTTTCTGCCTTCTCTAACATTACCTTACTATTTAAGTCCACTGTCATGTTTTGCATTTGCTCAAGAACGTTAATATCTTTTTTTTCCATATTCTTTTTCCCCTCTTTGTAATTTTTTAACCCTATTTTTTGAAACAACAAAAAGATGCCTTAGTTATATATTTCAATATATTTAAAAAAATATATGATAAACAAAATTATTAGGAAATAATTTCCCTAATTTAAAAAAATTATTTTTTTCACAAGCATAGATATAATTTGTTATATTCACATAACATTAAACGCATAACTATCTACCGCTCTTATACAATTTTAAAAAGATCGTTCTTTATTGATTAATTATTTGAAATTATTTTGTCGATGGAAATTTAGATTAGAACATAAGATTAGATTTATCGCCATTTATTTTCCATTTTTTTCATTTAGTCGCTTTAATTAGATTATATATTAATTTACTTGAATTGTATACCGATTTACATTTTAAAAATACCTTTTATAATCATTCTTTTTTTAATTTCCTTTCTAGAATAATGATTTTTTTCTTTCATAAACATTATATTTTTACAAAAAAGCCATAGTAAGAGATAATTCGTCTCTTACTATGACTTTTTTTCTAAAATATATAAAGTTTTTAATATAACTTTTAATTAGTTAACTCTATAATTATCTAACTCTCTCATACAAGAAATTGTTATTTCATCTTCAGGATTTAATTCATAAGCTCTTTCTATATAATAAATAGCATCATCTATATCTCCTGTATTTAAATATGCCATTCCTAGGTTACAAAGAATTTCAGGATCTTCTTTTATTTTTGCCGCTTGTTCTAATAGTTCAACAGCTCTATCCATATTAAATGATGAAGCTTCACATAAAGCAAGTTCAACTAAGGTATCTACTTGTTTAGGTCTTATCATTAGTATTTTTTCAAAATAAAGCATAGCTTTATCTATTTCTCCCATATTTTTATAAGCTATACCAATAATAAATAATAAGTTCCACCAGTCATTGTATTCTTCTTCCAGAGGTAATAATTTTTCAAGACCTTCTTCAAATTTTCCTTGGAATACTAAAGAGTATCCTTCTTCATATTGAACTTTATAGTCCATCTTCCCTATGTTTTCTTGTATTTCTGCTATTATATCTTCATCTAAACCTAGGTTCATTGCTTCTTCCCAGATTGATTTAGCTTTAATATATTGATTTTGATTATAATAATGATACCCTAAGTGATAATATGCTAAGGCAAAGTTCTCATCCATTTTAATTATTTCTTCAAGCTTTTCTCCTGCTTCTAATAAAAATGCATTCATTGCATTTGCATCACCATCTTTTTGATAAGTTGTTGCAACTTCTTGACAAACAATGGCATAATTATAAAGTCCTTCAATATCATTCGGATATAATGTAATTAATCCTTTTATATAGATTAATGCATCTGTATATTCTCCAAGCTCAAAATATTTTCTAGACATATATCCAGCATAAGATCTTACTTCAAAGCTTACTTTTTTCTCAAGGGCACTTAAGAATTTTTTATACTCTGAATTATACTTAAACTCTGGATCAATACCTATTATATATATCATTGCATCTGCTATAGACATTGAATTTAGTCCTTCTTGAGCTGTCTTTTCCTTTATTCCTTTAACAAGAACATCATTTTTTATAGGTACATTTAAACCTTCCTTTGGTATTTCATATCCATCTAAATGAAAATCTCCATCTTTTTTTACAGTTATAAATGCAAGTTCTTCAGTTTTTCTAAGTAAATATTTATCTATTTTAAACTTCATCTTCTTCTCCTACCTTTACAGTATAAGTTTTTGACTTATCAAATACTTTATTAGTATTGTAGTCAAATAGTATTACAGTTTCTTCCTTTTTTAATTTTACACTAATATCTTCTTTTAATCTTAAAATATCATATTTAAACGGTTCAAAATGAATATATTTTAAAATATATTTTGTTGGTGTATCTGCAAATTGGGGTAAGTATTCTTTAAGATTGTCCACATTATGTAGGAAATCATGACACTTACTTTTAAAATTACTTATTTCTATTTTGTTAAAAATAGGTGGAACTGTTGATATTTTGCCTAATGATAAATAGTCATATTTTAATACTTCACTAAATAAATCATTATCTTTATTTATTTTCTCATTATAGAAATCTAACAATATTTTGTATAATTGATTTTTTCCTTGAGCCATATGGAAGTATCCCATTTCTTCAAAATATGTTGAAAATTCTTCAAAGAATTTAAATGGACTTTCACTATAATAATTTTGAATTATATATTCTAAAGACAATGGGAAGTTATTAGAATTATAATAAGTTTCTAATATTTCTTCTATATCTTTTATTTTTAATATTTCATCATAACTTATAAAATCATTATATAAAACTTCATATGGAGCATAATCTTTAAATCTATATCCATACTTTTCCGAATTATATCTCATACCTGTTCCTTTAATCATCTTTAAGAAACCAAGTTGTAATTGCTCTATTCCTAAATTAAATACATCATTGAAGGACTCTTGAAATCTTTCATATCCTTCATAAGGAAGACCCGCTATTAAATCTAAATGTTGATGTATATTTCTATATGATTTTATGGTCTTTACTACATATGATAATTTTTCAAAATCATCTCTTCTACCTACTGCATCTAAAGTTTTTTGATTAGTACTTTGTACTCCTATTTCAAATTGGAATAGCCCTTCTTTACAATTTTTTAGGAAGTTAAGCATATCATCATCTAGTAAATGTGCTGTAACCTCAAAATGATATGTTGTATAACCATTGTCATTTTCCATTAGAAAATCCATTATTTCCTTAGCAAATTTCTTATTTGCATTGAAAGTTCTATCTATAAATTTAATCTGAGATACTTTTGCATCTATAAGATTTTTTAAGTCCCTTCTTGCTCTGTCAATACTAAAATACCTAAGACCTTTTATGGCTGATGATAAACAGTACTGACAGTTAAATGGACATCCTCTAGATGTCTCATAATAAACTATTCTATTTTCATATTCTTTTATATCTAAGTTATCATAAGGACTTGGTATATCATCTAAATTTTGTAGCAATTCCATTTCTTCACTTACTACAATGTTTCCGTCTTTTCTATATACAATGCCTTTTACATCTTCTATATTTTTCTTACCTAAAAAATGTTTAACTAAATCTCTAAATACTAACTCACCTTCACCACATAGTATATAATCTAAAAACTTATATTCTTCCATAGCATTTTCACTATCATAAGTAACTTCCGGACCACCTAAACCTATTTTAATGTCTGGTTTAACTTTCTTTAAATTGTCACATAATTTTACTATGTCATAAACATTCCATATATATGTTGAAAAGAATACTATATCATAATTATTCTTGTATATATCTTTTAAAATATAATCTAGTTGATTATTAATTGTATATTCTCTAATATCCACATCAACTAAATCTTTTACGCTTTCTTTTAAGTATCTTATTGCCAAATTCGTGTGAATAAACTTAGAATTTAGCGTAGTTAATAATATTTTCAAATATTTCACTCCTTTTTAAATTTATACTATGTTTTTATATGGTTTTTAAGTTAAAATAATATAGTAAGGTAAATTTTACAAAATATACTAAAATCAACAATTTAGAAAGGATGTATTTATTATGGAATCTATTGATCAAGTATCTATAAATGATTTATCAAAAAGGGATTTATTATTATTGATCAAAGCTCTTGAGTTTACTGGGGAGAATACTAAACTTGATGAATTCATTAATCTCAAAAACAATATTGTTAAAGAATTATGTTTTTTAACTGAAACTACTGAACAAGAATTTATTAGCTATTTAGAACAAAATAGTTAATTCTTATGCTTTTTTAAATTTAAAATTATATTCACCTGATTTTGATTTAACTTTTACGTGAAGAACATCGTCCCTCAATTCTTTTGATGCAATATTTATTTTATTTAATATAGAATCGCAGACAATTTCGCCTTCATCGTACTTAATTAAATTTCTAGGGTCTGAATTTAAATCATAAGTTTTTTTGTTAATTACATACTTCCTTAATTTTATTATGTAATGAGACATTTGCTCAATAAAATCTATATTATCCATATTTAATTTTGATTCCTCGCCCAATATTGATAATATAGATTTTTTTATGCTTAAAATTCCTATATTACTTACATTTCTTTCTTCTATATAAATATCATATATAACATTTAATAAATTTTTTATTATTTTTCCGTCATCATAATCGTCTACTTTTAAATCTATATAATTATCAATTAATTGTATAGCATTAATTCTAGCCATTTGAAATTTTACCATATTTAGTTTTTCTAATTCAATGGAAAATCCTATAATTCTTTCCTTTAATAATTGCAATAATCTGTCATACTCTATATTTTTGTTGTCCAAAATATAATGTATTAATGCATTGTACATAAGAGCTCCTATAGTATACTCAAATAAATTATCCTCTTTTTTAAAGTATTTAACATACTTTTCAATTAAACTTATTACTTCATCTTCTGACTTTTGAATATTAGTATTTGCAAGTATTAATGGTAGTAGAATGTTTAGTATATCATCATAGGATGGTTTTATACCATAAAAATTATAATATCTTAATTCATCTTTTAATCTATTATTATCTATGTATACATATCTTTGAATTTTATCGTCAATTAAACACTTAGTATTAATAATAATTAAATCTGTTAACCCTTTTTCCTCATCATTAATGTTAAAAGAATTTAGATAAGAATTTCTTATTAAATTTTCCTTCATAAATTAACTCCCTTATAAGTCTTTTACCTAGTATTTTTATCAATTTTATTGCCTTGTATTCATATACCCATAATCATGATTTTCTAAGAATTAAAAATAGCAGCTAAGAGCTGCCATTTTTAATTCTTCATATTGAACAACGAATATATCCGAAGCTAAGCAAAGATTTATCGTTGGCCACAGGAGTAAAGCGAGTTTTTACATTCTTTCTGGTGCATGCATTCCTAATATTGCTAGTCCATTTTCTAATGTTTGTTTTGTTGCAGCAACTAAAGCAAGTCTTGCTTTTCTTATTTCTACATCTTCAACTATTATTGGGTTATCATGATAGAATTTATTGAAAGCTTGAGCTAAATCAAGTACAAATCTTGTCACTATATGCGGCTCATTTCTTCTCATTGCAGAAACTATTGCTTTATTAAACGATCCAATTACTTTTAATACTTCTGCAGCATCTCCATCTGATAATAATTCATAATTTACATCTGAAGTTACTTCTTCGTTAGCTTTTCTTAAAACTGCACAACATCTAGCATGTGTATATTGAACATAAGGTCCAGTTTCTCCTTCGAAGCTTAAAGTTCTTTCCCATGAGAATGTATAGTCTTTTATTCTACTATTTGATAATTCTTGGAATACAACAGCTCCAACTCCAACTTGTTTAGCTATTTCATCCACATTTTTAGCATCTGGATTTTTAGCAATAACTGTTTCCTTTGTCTTTTCTACAGCTTGTTTTAAAACATCTTCTAAGAATACTACTCTACCTTTTCTTGTAGACATAGTTCCTTCTTCTAAAGCAACCATACCAAATGGTACGTGTATTAAGTCTTTTGACCATTCAAATCCCATAAGCTCTAATACTTTAAATAATTGTTGGAAGTGTAGAGCTTGTTGAGAACCAACTACATATATACATTTTTCAAAATCATAAGTATTTTTTCTGTATATTGCTGCTGCTAAATCTCTTGTCATGTATAAAGTTGAACCATCATTCTTAGTTATAAGAGCTGGTGGCATATTGTGTTCTTCTAAATCAACAATGTTTGTACCTTGAGATTCTTTTAATAATCCTTTTTCTTTTATTTGTTCTATAACAGTATCCATTTTATCTGAGTAGAAAGATTCACCTGCATAAGAATCAAATTCTATATCTAATAAGTCGTAAACTCTAGCAAATTCTTTTAAACTTTCGTCTCTAAACCATTGCCATAATGCTTTAGCTTCTTGGTCACCATGTTCTAATTTTGTAAACCAAGCTCTAGCTTCATCTTCCATTTCCGGTTTCTTTTCAGCTTCATCATGGAATTGTATGTATAATTTTAATAACTCTGGTATTGGATTAGCTTCTACAGCTTCTTTATTTCCCCAAAGTTTGAAAGCCACTATAAGTTTACCAAATTGAGTTCCGTAATCTCCTAAGTGATTTACTCTTACTACATTATATCCTTGAGAGTCATAAATTTTATATAGAGCATTACCTATAACAGTAGTTCTTATATGTCCTATATGGAAAGGTTTAGCTATATTAGGAGATGAAAAGTCTATTACTACAGCTTTTTCTCCGCCTAAATCACTATGACCATAATTTTCTTTTTTACTTAAAACATCTTTTATAACGCTCTCAGCTAATTGAGATTTATTTACGAAGAAGTTTACATATCCACCAAGTGGCATTACTTTTGATATTTCGCCCTTAGCTTCTATAGTTTCTGCTAATTCTACAGCTATCATGTTAGGAGCTTTTCTAAATACTTTAGCTAATTTAAAGCATGGAAATGCATAATCCCCCATTTCTTTATTTGGTGGAACCTCAATTAGCGCTACTATTTCTTCTAGTGTTAAATCTTCAATTTTTTCCTTAAGGCAATTAGCTATTGCTATTTTAAAATCTTGCATTATTTTCTCCTCTCTACATCATTATTCTTCTATGTTAAATTAATTTCTACATTTTTTCAAGTTATTCCTATTGTTATATTTTCAAATATATATTATAATTCTTTTTCACTAAAAACTTCTATATTATTTTCTTTAAATAAAGCTGCTGTAACACCCATACCAAGGATTTTATTACCTGTAAAAGTTCCATCATAAATTAAGTTATATCCACATGATGGGCTACCTTCTTTCAAAAGAGCCTGCTTGCAATTGAACATTTTAGCAATCTTTAGACTTTCCTCTGCTCCCTTAATAAAATTTTCTGTTACATCCTTATATTCACAGCTTATTACCTTACTATTTCCACTTAAAACTTCTTTTCCACCTATACTATCTATCTCCGATGGTTTCCTTGGTGTAGTTAATCCTCCTAGTTGCTCTGGGCAAATAATAACATATGGTTTATCTTTTAAAAATTCTTTTACTTTATCATTATCATTATTTTCACCATTATATTTACAATTTACCCCAACCAAGCATGCTGACACTATCATCAATTCAACCACCTCCTCAATTAATTATTATCTTATTTCAACAATAGTTACTCCCATTCCACCTTCACCATATTGTCCAGGTCTTTGAGATTTAACATGTTTGTTTTTCTTAAGTACATCTTGAAGTCCTTTTTTAAGTACTCCTGTACCAACTCCGTGTATTATTGTAACTATTTCAAGACCTGCAACACAAGCATCGTCTAAGTATTTATCTACTTCAACAATAGCTTCTTCTAAGTTCATTCCTCTTAGGTCAACTTCACTCTTAACACTACCTGATTTAGAACTTATAATTTTTCTTGTTGATTTAGTTACTATGGATTTTTTCTCTTTCTGAGCTATTTGTAATGCTTTAAACGGAAGAGTCATTTTCATTATTCCCATTTGTACTACAGCTTCTTTTTTCTTCTTATCAACTGATACAACTGTACCTTCTTGATTTAAAGTAATAACTTTTACTTCATCTCCAGCTTTTAAATCCCTTATTTCTTTATTAGAAACTTTTGGAACTATCATGCTTTTTACAGAAGGTTGTAAGTTGCCCATAGAATCAGCAAGCTCTTTTCTTAAAGTTTCTATTTTCTTATTTTTTTCCTTAGAAGCCATTTCCATTTCCATATTTCTAAGTTCTTTTAGAATGTTATCTGCTTCTTCTTTAGCTTGTCTTGTTATACTAAAAGCTTCCGCTCTAGCTTTCTCCATCATTTTTTCTTTAGAAATAGATAATTTTTCAAGTTTTCTATCATATTCAGCTTTAACTTCTTCTATTTCTTTTTTAAGTTTTTCAGCTTCTTCTTTTTCTTGTTCAATCTTTATTCTATTCTTCTCCACATTTTGAAGTACGTCTTCAAGTTCTATATTATCTGTATTTATAAATTCTTTTGCTCTATCAATAATATCGTCTCTTAGACCTAATTTTCTTGATATTTCAAAAGCATTTGATTTACCTGGTACTCCAATTAATAATTTATAAGTAGGACTTAAAGTATTAACATCAAATTCAACAGCTGCATTTTCTACTCTATCCTTTGTAAGGGCATAGTTTTTAAGTTCACTGTAGTGAGTAGTAGCTATACATTTTGCCCCTGCCATATTTACATCTTCTAGTATGGCTATTGCCAGAGCTGCACCTTCTACAGGGTCTGTTCCTGCTCCAAGTTCATCAAATATTACTAAAGAGTCAGATGTTACTTCATTTAATATCCCTACTATTTTAGTCATATGAGATGAGAACGTAGATAAACTTTGTTCTATACTTTGCTCATCCCCAATGTCAGCAAAAATATTATCATATACACACATACTACTTCCATAATCCGCTGGTATATGTAGGCCGCTTTGAGTCATTAATGCAAATAGTCCAATAGTTTTTATTGTAACTGTTTTACCACCTGTATTTGGGCCTGTTATTACTAATGTATCAAAGTCTTCTCCTAAATAAATATTATTAGGTACAACTTTGTCCGTATCTAACAATGGATGTCGTCCATTTTTTATATTAATATTTTTTTCTTCATTCAATATAGGTTCTATGGCTTTCATTGATAAAGATAATTTTCCTTTTGCAAAAGCAAAGTCTAACTTACCAAGTATAACTTGATTAGATAAAATATCTCCTGCAACTTCACCTACTAACTTTGTAAGTTCTGATAAAATTCTTTCTATTTCTTCTTGTTCATCTAATTTTAATTTTCTAAGTTCATTATTCATTTCAACAATACTCATCGGCTCAATAAATAATGTAGCTCCAGATGAACTTTGGTCGTGTATTATACCTGAAACTTGCGATCTATACTCAGCCTTTACAGGTACAACAAATCTATCTCCTCTTACAGAAATAATTGCATCTTGTAAATATTTTTGATATGTAGTTGATGAAATTATTGAATTTAATTTAGATCTAATAGATTGATTTTTTTGTAATATTCCTCTTCTTATACTTCTTAAAGTAGGAGAGGCATTATCTGATATTTCAATTTCACTAATTATTGCATTATTAATTTCTTCTTCTATATCTCTATATACATACAAAGCGTTTGACAAAGACTGTATTATTGGATAATTGAAATCTTCCTCTTCCCCTGGAGTTAAACTTCTTTTTAAATTTCTAGCTGCTCTTAGATTATCGCTTATTTTTAATAAACTTCCTGGGTCTAATACTGCTCCTATCTCAGCTCTTCTAACACTGTCTGATATGTCTTGTATACCACCTAAGTTTACATGACCTCTTTTTATAAGAATTCCCTGTGCTTCACTAGTTTCTTCTAGCATATCTTTTACTTCTTTATAATTAGGTTTTGGTATTAATTGTTCAATATATTTTAAACCTAAAGAAGATGAGGCTTTTGTTGCTAATAAATCAATAATTTTATTGTATTCCAATACTTTCAATGATTTTTGATCCATACTTCCTCCTCTTTTTTATTTTTTTATGTAAATTTATCATATAATTTCTTTTTATGTAGTTTTTTTTTTTCGAAAATGTATTATACTACTAATAGGCTAAATAATATTATACATTAATATTTTATATTTTAACATATTATACATTTTTTATTTAGTATATCTAAGTTATTTAAATTATTAACTTAAAATTTAATTTTAATCTATTTAAGAAGAAAGGAATTTTTATTATGACAAATGTATTAAAAGATTTAAATCCAACATTAGTTTTTAAATACTTTGAGGAAATATCTCAAGTACCTAGAGGTTCTGGAGATGAAAAAAGAATAAGTGAATTTTTAGTAAACTTCGCAAAAGAACTAAATTTAGAGGTAGTTCAAGATGAGCATCTTAATGTAATTATTAGAAAACCAGCTACTGCAGGATATGAAAATTGTCCAGGAGTAATATTACAAGGACATATGGACATGGTTTGTGAAAAAAATAAAGATGTTGACCATGATTTTGAAAAAGATCCAATAGATCTTAGAATAGTAGATGACATGATTTATGCAAACGGTACTACACTTGGAGCAGATAATGGTATAGCTGTTGCTATGAGTATGGCTGTTCTTGCATCTAACGACTTATCTCATCCTGCTTTAGAAGTATTAGTTACTTCAAATGAAGAAGCTGGTATGACTGGAGCTAACGGACTAGACGGTAGTTTATTAAAAGGTAAATATATAATAAACTTAGATTCAGAAGAAGAAGGATTCTTATTAGTAAGTTGTGCTGGTGGAAACAGATCTTATGTTACATTACCACTTACATATAAAAACATAGAAGATAATAAGCAAGCATTTATGATCGAAGTAAAAGGTTTACTTGGTGGACATTCTGGTATGGATATAGTTAAACAAAGAGCTAACTCAAATGTAACTATGGGTAGAATATTAAATCTACTTGATGTTGATTTTGATTTAGTTGAAGTTAACGGTGGTTCTAAAAACAACGCTATACCTCGTGAATGCGAAGCTGTAGTTGCTGTAAACAAAGATCAAGCTGAAACTCTAAAAGCTAATGTTGCTAAAATAGAAGAATTATTAAAAAATGAATTTAAAACTACAGATCCAGGTTTAGAAGTTGTAGTAAAAGAAGCTACTGCTGACAAAGCTATAACTGATGAGTGTAAAGCAAAAGCTATGTTATTACTTAACTTTATTCCAAACGGAATACAAACAGTAAGTAAAGACATAGAAGGATTAGTAGAAAGTTCTTCAAACTTAGGTGTTGTAAAAACTGAAAATGATGTTATGTCATTTGAAAGTGCTGTAAGAAGTTCAGTTGCAACATTAAGAGAAAACTTAAATAACAAAACTAAAATGCTTTGTGATACTGTAAATGCTAATTTCGAAAATACTGATGGATATCCTGCTTGGGAATATGCAAAAAATTCTAAATTAGAAGAATTATGTGTAGATGTTTATGAAAAATCAACTGGTAAAAAACCTGTTATAACTGCTCTACATGCAGGTCTTGAGTGTGGTTTATTACTTGATAAAATGCCTCGTTGTGAAGCAATTTCTATGGGACCAGATATGTTTGAAGTTCATACTCCAAACGAACATTTAAGTATACCTTCTGTTAAAAATGTTTACGAATTTTTACTTGCAGTATTAAAATCAATGAATCAATACTAAAATTATTTATTGAAATAGAAAAAGTACTAAAGGCTTAATAATCCTTTAGTACTTTTTTAGTTTATCAATTATTCTACTCCTTTGTAGAAATGTGCTGTTGTTATTCCTTCTTCATCTAACTTTTTATACAATCTATTTGATTTATTTCCCAATCTAAAATCATTATTAATAACTTCAATATAAGACTCTAATACTTCTCTTATTTCGCTTGTGCTTTCTCCCGTAAAATCTAACCTAAAGATATTTACACCAATATTGTTTAGTTCTTCTAAATTGTCTAGAACACAAGTTGGTTTAGAATTATATATTGTAGTTCTACAGAATATATCTTGGGATAATCTATACTCTTCTCCCTTAAAATCTTTAAGTGCATATCTACTTTCACTGCATTCTTTACATCTTTTGTCTTTTTTACAATTTCTAACTACAACGCCCATAGGACAGTACTCACTTATCATCATTGGGGCAAATCCATAAACAACACTTTCCACGTCTAAATCAGTATAAGCCAATGTTTCTTCAATTTCATTCATATTGAGCTCTTGAGATATACAAACAGTTGTAGCTCCCTCTTTTTTGAAATGATTTATTGTTTCGCTATTAAAGGCATTTAAATAATAATCTATACAGAAATTCTTATTTTTGAAGAAATTTATTGAACCTAAAGTTCCTATTTGAATACTTTCTTCATTTGAATCTTTAATTTTATTTAATCTATTATATTCCTTATTTCTAATAATTCTAGGTGCTGAATAAATTACTTTTTTGTTGTTTTCTTTTCCTATTGTTATAGCATCTTCAATAGTTGGTGCATCTTCATAATAAATAGCATCTATTTCAAAGTTTACAACTGCCCTTAATTGTTCTAAGTTTTTAACTTTAACTCTAATTTTTTTATTTTTTATTCTAATAGTTCTTTGTGGATTGTAACTTACTTTTTCGTTTTTGTATTTTCTTTCTTTTATGTTTATTCTTTCTTCACTTAACTTATCAATACACTCTCTTCTCATTTGATTTATTACACTAATTGGTAAACTTATTCCATCATCTAAATCTATCTTCAGATTTCTTAACTCATAAGGAGTATTCCCTAGTTTTCTTAATTGAGTTTCTATTTTTTCTTTACTCATTGGTACTTTTAAAGCTTTCTCTATAACAAAATCACCAATAATTTCAGCTTTGTTACCTTTCAAATCTTTAAATTTAATTATAGGATTTTGTCCTAATTTTAAACTTATCTCTCCATCAATATAGCTTTTTACAAGCTCTTTATCTTGTTTGAAAGTGCTTTGAACTCTGTCCATTAATTGAGTATCAGAAGTTTTGAATATCATTTGGTTTCTTCTAGCTTCTCCTATAAAGTCTATCTCTATAGTTTCTCCCTTATATCCAATATCAGTAATTTCCTTACCTTTTATAATTCTTCCAATAACTCCTCCACCTAAATTAATTCCATCACCTTTTTTTAGGTTCTCTTCTAAAGCTATTTTTAGTCTCTTTGCTTTTTTGTTATAATCCAATACTTTTCCTATATATAAACCTTGGTTATTAGGTACTTGTGAATTCATAACATCTTTTCCCACATCTCCAAGTAAAAGACCTTTTGTGAACTTTCTATTAAATATAGTATATAAGTCAGCCATTATATCATGAGATACATTTACTTTTTTACTTGTTAAATAGTCATCAACTGCATCTCTGTAGCTTCCTATAACAGTTGCTACATACTCTGGCTTTTTCATTCTTCCTTCAATCTTAAGAGAATGTACTCCTGCATCAATAATTTGATTTATTTCTTCTATAGCATTTAAATCTCTTGTACTAAGTAAATAGTCGCCCTCTGAGGATACTTCTTCTCCTGTATTGATATCTATCATTGTATATCTTTGTCTACAAGGCTGAGCACATCTTCCTCTGTTCCCTGATCTATTTCCTATCATACTACTCATTAAACACTGACCAGAATAACAAACACATAACGCTCCATGAACGAATACTTCTATATCAACATTAGTATTATCACAAATATATTTAATTTCATCCACATTTAACTCTCTTGCAAGCACTACTCTGTCAAAACCTATACTCTCTAAATATTTTACATCTTCTAAACAGTGAGCTACCATCTGTGTACTAGCATGAAGTTCAAAATCTGGAAGAAGCTTTTTAATTGTCATTGCTGCGCCTATATCTTGCAATATTAATGCATCTATATTTATATCATATAAAAATTTTACATATTCAATAAAACCTTCAAGCTCATTTTGTTTTATAAGAGTATTTGTTGTAACAAAAACTCTTACTCCTCTAATATGTGCATATTTTATGGCTTCTTTTAACTCTTCTCTATCAAAGTTATTAGCAGATGCCCTAGCACTAAAATCTTTACCTCCAAGATAAACTGCATTAGCTCCATTTTGTACAGCTGCCTTCAACGATTCAAATGAGCCAACAGGAGCTAATAATTCAACATCTTTCATATTATACCTCCGCTCTTATATCAAAAGGGTGTTTCAAAAGTTAATAATCCTTTGAAACACCCCCTTTATTTTCTTTATAGAGCACCTTCTCTATTTTTCAACTGATTTTCTAGCTCTGCATATTTTAACTGATAATCATAAGTTTTATTTTGCCACTGAGATGCTATACTTTCTGCCGCTTCAGCTCTTTGTTTAGCTTCCTCATTTTCTTCTTTTAAACTTTTAATTTCAGCCATATATTTTTCTAATTCTAACTTCATTTCTTCAGTAGTTTTGCTTAGATTTTCTATTTTTTCACTTTTTTCTTTTATTTGTTCATCCAGCTCCTCTATTCGATAATCTTTTTCCATTACCTCCAGCTCTTTTTGATCTAATTCGCTGGAAATTTTGTCAACTTCACTTTGAACTTCTTCACTTGGCTTACCCATACCTTCTTTTAATGATTTTAACTCATTGTGCAGTTCTTCATTTTCATGACAACAATCGAATAACTCATCAGCAATATTTAAACATGCAACTATAGTTGTAGTAAGGGAACTTAGTTTAGGGTTACCCTCTCTAACTTTATTCATTTCTCCGTCTACATATCTTGCTACATTTTTCATCTGTTCTGGATTTTTACCAACAATGTTGTATTCAGAACCTAAAATCCTCACAACTACCTTATTCATCTCACTAATCCCCCTATCAAAGATGAGTTAGTTTGATCTTAATTTCGCATCTAGCTTTTCTTCTAACTCTCTTATTATATTCTGGTGTACTTTGTTTACATCCTCATCTGTTAGAGTTTTATCTTTACTTCTATATATGATAGAGTATGCTATTGATTTATATCCGTCAGCTATTTGTGAACCTTTATATACATCGAATAATTTATAACTTTCTAATAAATCTTCTCCATTGGCTTTTATTATATCTTCTATTTGTTTTACTATAACGTCATCTTTAACTAAAAGAGCTATATCTCTAGAAGTTGATGGGTATTTTGGCAATGGATTGTATATTATAGTTCTATCTGAGTTTTCAAATATTAAATCTAAATCTAATTCAGCAAGATAAACTCTTTGTCCTAAGTTATAATTATCTATAACCTCTGGGTGAACTTCTCCGAAAGTACCTATATATATATTATTATACATTATTGTAGCACATCTTCCTGGGTGGAATGTAGTATTATTAGTTTCTGGTATTATCTCGTAGTTTTCAAATCCTACTGAATCTAGTATTGTTTCCAATGCACCTTTTAATACAAAGAAATCTACATCTTTACCATACATACCTACACATAAGTGATTAGTTTCTATTGGTAATCCTTCTTGTGGAGTAAATGTATGACCACACTCAAAGGCTAATCCACTTTCAACTTTACGAGATACATTTGTATATAACACATTTAACATACTTGGCATCATTGTAGTTCTCATAACTGATGTATCTTCGCCAAGTGGGTTAATTAATGTAATGTAATCTCTTTTCTTATCATCTTCTGGCAATTTTATTTTATCTAATGATTTTGGACTTACAAATGAATAAGTTAATATTTCATATAATCCTATACTTGTAGCTGTATCTTTTATTTTATCCATGAATTTTTGTTGAGGTGTTTTAACACCAGCTGTTGCATTTCCTTCTAATTGTTCAGAAGGTATATTTTCAAATCCATATATTCTAGCTATTTCTTCATATATATCAGCTTCTTGTTCTATATCTAATCTAAAAGGAGGAACTTCTATAACTACTTCATCATCAGATTTTAAATCACATTTAAATTCTAAATCTTTTAATATTTTTACAAATCCATCTAATGATAAATCTATTCCTATATTTTTTATTATTCTTGATGGATTTACTGTTAAACTTTGAGCTTCTTGTTTAGCTGGATAATCTTCAACTGTACCTCTTAAAACTCTACCAGCACCAAGCATTTCTACTAATTGACAAGCTCTTTCTACACCTGTTATTGAAAGTTCTGTACAAACACCTTTTTCATATCTTCCAGATGATTCAGTTCTAAGACCTAGTTTCTTAGAAGTTAATCTTATGCTATCAGCATTGAATGCTGCACCTTCAAATAATACTGCTGTAGTATTGTCAGTTATACCTGAGTTTAATCCACCCATTACACCTGCTATAGCGACTGGCTTTTCACCATCAGTTATAACAAGCATATCTTTGTCTAAAGTTCTTTCAACTTCATCTAATGTAGTAAATTTTTCCCCTTCTACTGCATTTCTTACAACTATTTTTCCATTTGGAAGTTCATTTAAGTCAAATGCATGTAATGGTTGACCTTGTTCTAACATTACAAAATTTGTTATATCAACTATATTGTTTATTGGTCTAACACCAGCTTCTATAAGTCTTCTTTGCATCCAATATGGAGATGGCTCTATTTTAACATCTTTAACTATTCTTGCTCCGTATCTAGGACAAAGCTTAGGATTTTCAATTTTCACTTCAAAATCTATATCTTCATCACAAGCTTTTACTTCTATTTCAGGATATTTTATTTTTTGCCCTATAGTAATAGCTGCTTCTCTAGCTATACCTATCATAGATCTACAATCTGGTCTATTTGCTGTTAATTCGAAGTCTATTATTGCATCATTTAATCCTAGAAATTCTTTTATATCTTGACCTATTACTAGGTTTTCCATATCATTTAAAATGTATATTCCATCTTTACTTCTTTCGTTAACAAGGTTCTCGTCTATTCCTAATTCTTCAGCACCACATAACATTCCGTGAGATGCTTCTCCTCTTAATTTACCTTTTTTTATTTTTATTCCTCCAGGTAATGTAGAGTTAACTTTAGCTACTGGTACAAAGTCACCTTCTAAAACATTTTTTGCTCCTGTACATATTTGTACAAGCTCTTCTTCTCCAACATTAACTTGACAAACTACAAGTTTATCAGCATTTGGATGTTGTGTTATTTCTTTTATTTGACCTACTACAACATTACTTATTTCTTTGCCTAAAAATTCTACTGTCTCAACCTTCGTTCCAGTCATAGTCATTTTATCAGCAAATTCAACTGTATCCATATCTATATTAACGTAATCTCTTATCCATTTTACAGGTACTAACATTTTATTTTCCTCCTTTTATTAAAATTGATCTAAAAATCTCATATCATTTTCAACTAACAGTCTTATATCATCAATTTCGTATTTAAGCATTGCAAGTCTTTCAACACCCATACCGAAAGCAAATCCACTATAAACTTCTGGGTCTATTCCACAGTTTCTAAGTACGTTTGGATGAACCATACCTGCTCCTAGTATTTCTATCCAACCCTCACCTTTACACATTTGACATCCCTTACCTCCACATTTGAAGCAAGTAACGTCTATTTCTGCACTTGGTTCTGTGAATGGGAAGTTGTGTGGTCTAAATTTCGTTCTTGTATTGTCTCCAAATAACTTCTTAACAAACAACTCTAAAGTTCCTTTGAACTCCGCCATGGTTATGTCTTTTCCAACCACTAATCCCTCTATTTGGTGGAACATTGGTGAATGAGTTGCATCTAATGAGTCATTTCTGAAACATCTACCTGGAGATATTATTTTTATTGGTAATTCTTCACTTCTCATTGTTCTAACTTGAACTGGAGACGTTTGAGTTCTAAGTAACAATTCATCATTGAAATAGAATGTATCTGTTATATCTCTTGAAGGGTGATTCTTAGGTGCATTTAGTGCATCGAAGTTATTTTCTACTGTTTCAACTTCTGGGCCTTCTGCTACTGAGAATCCTATTCCCATAAATATTTCAGTAACTTCGTCTATTATTTGAGTTATTGGATGTCTTTTCCCAACTTTAAAAATTTTTCCTGGCATAGTAACATCTATTACTTCCTCAGCTAACTTTTTGTTTAAATCAATTTTTTTAATCTCTTCTTTTTTTGTATTTATTTCATTTTCTATAGCTTCTCTTACTTCATTTGCTATTTTGCCTATTTCTGGTCTTTCCTCAGCAGATAATTTGCCCATACCTTTTAATATTGCAGTAAGTTCACCCTTTTTACCAGAGTACTTTACTCTAAGGCTATCTAATTCTTCCATTGAACAAGCCACTTTAATTTCACTTAAGGCTCTTTCTTTTAAGCTTATTAATTGTTCTTTCACTTTTTTCACCCTTTCATATATTTTCATAATATTTTACTTTCATTGCAATAAAAAAAGCCCTTCATCCCTATCTAGGGACGAAAGACTGTTATTCGCGGTACCACCCTAGTAGTTTAATAATATAAACATATTAATAAACCACTCAACAAAACTTAACGCGTTCAACGTTAAAGCCTACTGATTTCTGTTCAGCTTTAATGCTCCAGAGTGAACTTCTTATAAATACTTAGTAAATACTCACAGCATATGTATTTTTCTCTTGCCTAAGTTAAATTATAATACTTTTCTCTATCATAGCTTTTTTATATATAGTTTTTGTACAATTATAACATACTTAATATTGTATTTTCAACATATTAAGCTAAACTTTTTTTAATTTCATACATTAATATGGCTGACGATATAGCAGCATTTAAGGATTCTGCATTTCCATAAATAGGTATTTTTACTAATGTATCTGATTGATTTATTAATTCATCATTAACGCCATTAGCTTCATTACCTATTACTAAAGCTGTTCTCTCATAATATTTTGTTTCGTGATAGTAATTGTCAGTATTAAGGTAGCTAGAAACTATTTTAAAATACTTTGATTTTAATTCTTGCAAACATTCTTCTTGAGTACAATGTATGATTTTCATGTCAAAAATGGAACCCATTGTTGACCTAATTACTTTTGGATTGTATATATCTACACAACCTTTTAATGCAATTATTGTGTCTACACCTGCTGCATCTGCTGTTCTTATTATCGTTCCCATATTACCTGGATCTTGTATTCTATCTAATATTAATACAAATTTATCTTCATGATTAATATTATGCTCAATTTTTTTCTCTCTAAACCTAATCACACCTAAAATACCTTGTGTATTTTCTGTGTCTACCAACTCTTTAAATATTTTATTAGTAGTTTTAAATACTTTAATATTCTTTTCTTCTAATATATTTAAAAAGTTTTTATATTCTTTTTTTTCTTCAAAAATTTCATTTATAAATACATAATCTAAATCTGCATTACATTCTATTGCTAAAGTTAGAATTCTATATCCTTCTATTATATACTTTGATTCTTTTTGTCTATTTTTACTTTTTAATAATGATTTTGTATACTTAACTTTTTCATTATCTTTACTACTTATATTTATAGGCATTTTATATTCTCCTATTTTGAGTTTTTGTCTTTAGCAACAATAGCGCTTATATTACTATTTTTTCCTATTACTACTAAAATGCTGTTTTCTTGTAGTTGCTCTTGAGGTGAAGGAATAACATTTATGTTGTCTCCATCTTTAATAGCCAAAATTGTAATTTCGTATTTTGCTCTTAAATCAAGTTCTACTAGAGTTTTACTTATCCATTTATTAGGTGTTACAATTTCCATTATAGAGTATTCTGGATCTAATTCTATATGGTCCAATATATTATCTGATACTAAGTTATGAGCAACTCGTATTCCCATATCTCGTTCTGGGAATACAACTCTGTCTGCACCTATTTTGTATAAAACTTTAGCTTGTAATTCATCTTTAGCCTTACATACTACTTGCTCTACACCCATTTCCTTTGCTATAAGAGTAGCCATTATAGACGCTCTTATATCTGATCCTATTGCTATTATAGCCACATCAAAATTACCTAATCCTAAAGATCTTAAAGCATATTCATCTGTAACGTCTACTGCAGCTACATGAGTAACTTTATCCGATAAATTTTGAATTATTTCTTCACTTTTATCTATAGCCATAACTTGATGGCCTAATAAATTCATAGTTGTGGCAAGAGATGAACCAAACCTTCCACACCCTATAACTATATATTGTTTCATAACTTTTCATCCTTTCAAGCTTATAATTATTATCCTACTATTATCTTTCCTTCTGCATATCTAACTTTTGATTTTATTTTTTTACTTCTAGAAAGTAATGCTATGAAAATAGTAAGTGATCCTACTCTTCCTGAAAACATTAATATCATTATTATTATTTTCCCAAATGCTGTTAGTGTAGGAGATCCTCCTAGACTTAATCCTACTGTAGCAAATGCAGATACTACTTCAAAAGCTGATTCAAGCAATGAAAATCCTGGACTTACTATAGTAAGCATTAATGTACCAAATAGTGCTACAAATACACCTATAAAGAAAATACCTAAGGATTTTCTAACTGTTGTGCTACTTATTCTTCTTTGATAAACTTCTATATCTTCTTTGCCTAAAATAAATGATTTTACTGTTAAAAACAAAGTAGCAACAGTAGTTGTCTTCAAACCTCCACCCGTTGATGCTGGAGATGCACCTATAAGCATTAAAATTATCATTAAAAATAGTGTACTTTCTTTTAGTAAAGTTAAATCTATAGTACTGTATCCAGCTGTTCTAAGTGTTACTGATTGGAATAACGAGGATAATAATTTTTCCTTCATGTTAAGTCCACCTAGACTTCCTTTATTATTAAACTCTACAATAAATATAAATAAAAAACCTATGGCAATAAGTATTGCAGTAGTGTTTATAACTATTTTAGAATGTACGTTTAATTTAGAGTATTTTTTATTATTTATTACATCTAATAAAACAGGAAAACCTATCCCTCCAAGGATAATTAACCCACAAATTACAAGGTTTATTAATGAGTTATCAACATAATACATTAAAGATGAGTATTCCCCCGATATTGGTCCCATTAAGTCAAACCCCGCATTACAAAATGCTGATATGGAATGAAATATACTGTACCATATACCTTTTATTAATCCTAATTTAGGTATAAATACCATGGATAGCAATAAAGCTCCTGTACCTTCAATAGCGAAGGTCATCATAATTATGTATCTCGTAAGTTTTACAAGACCTGACAAGTCTCTTTGATTTAGTGATTCTTGTATTAGTAATCTTTCTCTTAAATTTATTTTCTTTCCTGTTAATAGAGAAAACATGGTTGCCATGGTCATAAATCCTAATCCACCAATTTGAATTAAGCTTATTATAACAAGTTGCCCAAATTCATTCCAGTAAGTGCTTGTATCTACTACAATCAATCCTGTAACACATACAGCAGAAGTGGATGTAAATAATGCATTTAAAAGTCCGACACTCTTACCACTCTTTGCAGCTATGGGTAAATTTAATATAAGTCCACCAAATAATATTACTACCCCAAATCCTATAACCATTACTTGTGCTGGTTCCATAGTGTTTGCTTTTATAAGTAGTTTTTTTAGCATGGTTTTCAATTCTGTCTACCCCTCCTTTATTTATAAGAATTTCAACTATCACATTATTATAAAACAATTACTAGTTAATAACAACATTATACTATATTAATTATTTTTAACCTTTTATATTATTATTCTAGCAATTTAGCATATCTATACAAAAAAGCACCTATAAACGACTATTGTCTCTTATAGATGCTTAGTATTCATTATAATATGAAGCTATTAAGCTAATTTAGCTTTAGCAACTTCTACTAATTTAGTAAATCCTTGTGGATCATTTATTGCCATTTCAGATAACATTTTTCTGTTAACTTCAACACCTGCTAATTTTAATCCATTCATTAATCTTGAATAAGATATTCCATTCATTCTAGCAGCTGCATTTATTCTTTGTATCCAAA